>Ga0265798_10000432_pt1 | contig 72242 bp, 63 predicted proteins | sample P3T30metagenome_FD_192430 | JGI IMG/M metagenome (GOLD analysis project Ga0265798, IMG submission 192430) | Plant litter microbial communities from East Loma Ridge, Irvine, California - P3 T30 | ecosystem: Environmental > Terrestrial > Plant litter > Unclassified | place: USA: California... | reverse complement strand
AGTGGCCGGTCGCGATCAGGTCGGCGCCCAGCTTCATCGCGTGGTCGAGGAAGGCCTTGAACTTGATCTCGGCGTTGCACAGCACGTCCGGGTTCGGGGTGCGGCCGGCCTGGTATTCGCGCAGGAACTCGGCGAACACGCGGTCCTTGTATTCGGAAGCGAAGTTGACCGCTTCGATGTCGACGCCGACCACGTCGGCCACGCTGGCCGCGTCGATCCAGTCCTGGCGCGTCGAGCAGTATTCGGAGTCGTCGTCGTCTTCCCAGTTTTTCATGAACAGGCCGACCACGTCGTAGCCCTGTTCCTTCAGCATCCATGCCGCGACCGACGAGTCGACTCCGCCCGACATCCCGATCACGACTTTTTTCTTGCTCATGTTACGTCCGTATCTTGAAACTTAGATCCCGCCTTCGAACACCGAAGGATGGGTGTGCAGCAGCGCCAATGGCGTGCTCTGGCCGGCCAGGTAGTCGTCCACGCATTTGAGCACGATCGGGCTGCGGTGACGCTCGGCGGTGGCGGCGATTTCGTCGCGCGTCATCCACAGCGTGCGCAGGATGCCTTCGTCCAGCGGCTGGTCGAACTTGCGGCCCACGCTGCCGCAGAAGGTGAAGCGCAGGTAGGTGACGTCGGCATTGCGCGACTTGGAATGGTAGCGCGACATGTACATGCCCACCAGCGCGCGCGGGATGAACTCGTGCGCGGTCTCTTCCAGCGCCTCGCGCACGACCGCCTGTTCCAGCGATTCGTGCGGGTCCAGGTGGCCGGCCGGCTGGTTCAGCTTCACGCCCTCGCTGGTCTCTTCCTCGATCAGCAGGAAACGGCCTTCGTGCTCGATGATGGCGGCCACGGTAACCGATGGTTTGAAGATGTCGCTCATGCCTGTCCTTGAAAATGAGCCGGTATTCTACCTCGGCCCGGCCCCGGTCTGCTCAGCCATGCCGCTCCTGTGATGCTTGGCTTTCGTTAATTGAGCTTGATCTGTCGCAAAAAAGACGCCATCAGTACGGTAATCCCTGTTCTTCCTCAGCACAATGGCAAATTCGCCAATTGAAATTTATGTTTAGACAAGTGTTGTAAAGACGTGCTAGATTGGCTGCGCTGTCGTGCAGAGTGCAGTCCAATCTGGGAGAAACCATGAGGATAGGCATACCGGCCGAGACAAGGCCGGGCGAGACCCGTGTTGCAGCAACCCCTGAAACCGTCAAGAAGCTCGCCGCGCGCCACCAGGTGCTGGTGCAGGCTGGCGCCGGCCTGCGCGCCGCCGCCCCTGATGAGGCCTACCGGGCGGCCGGCGCCACCATCGTCGACGCCGCCGGCGCCTTCGAGGCCGAGATGGTGCTCAAGGTGCGCCCGCCCGACCCCGGGGAACGCGCACGCATGCGCCCCGGGACGATCCTGGTCGGCATGCTCGACCCGTTCGACGCCGACGGCGTGCAGGCATTGGCGCAGGCCCGGCTGACCGCCTTCGCGCTGGAAGCGGCGCCGCGCATCACACGCGCCCAGTCGCTCGACGTCTTGTCGTCGCAGGCCAACATCGCCGGCTACAAGGCGGTGCTGCTGGCGGCCAACACCTACGGACGCTTCATGCCGATGCTGATGACGGCGGCCGGCACGGTCAAGGCGGCGCGCGTCTTGATCATGGGCGTCGGCGTGGCCGGCTTGCAGGCGATCGCCACCGCCAAGCGTCTGGGCGCCGTGATCGAGGCGTCCGACGTGCGCCCGCCGGTCAAGGAGCAGGTGGAGTCGCTCGGGGCCAAATTCATCGACGTGCCTTACCTCACCGACGAAGAACGCGAGATCGCCCAGGGCAGCGGCGGCTATGCGCGGTCGATGCCGCCCGACTGGATGCGGCGCCAGGCCGAGCTGGTACACGAACGGGCGAAGCTGGCCGACATCGTGATCACCACCGCGCTGATCCCGGGGCGCAAGGCGCCGGTCCTGATCGGCGAGGACACGGTGCGGGCGATGAAGCCCGGCTCGGTGATCGTCGACATGGCGATCGCGCAGGGCGGCAACTGTCCGCTCACCGAGATCGGCCAGACCGTGATCAAGCACGGCGTGCACATCATCGGCGAACCGAACCTGGCCAGCCTGGTGCCGGCCGACGCCTCGGCGCTGTACGCGCGCAATGTGCTCGACTTCCTCAAGCTGGTGTTCGACAAGGACGAGCAATTCCACATCGACCGCGAGGACGAGATCGTGCGCGCGACGCTGGTGTGCGCGGACGGCGAAGTGCTGCGCGCGGCGCAGTGACCGGCATAAGAACAGGAGACAAGCATGGACATCAGCCACACCATCATCAACCTGATCATCTTCGTGCTGGCGATCTACGTCGGCTATCACGTGGTGTGGACGGTCACGCCCGCGCTGCACACGCCGCTGATGGCGGTGACCAACGCCATCTCGGCGATCGTGATTGTCGGCGCCATGCTGGCCGCCGCGCTGACCGAAGGCTGGACTGGGCAGGTGGCCGGCACGGTCGCGGTGGCGCTGGCGGCGGTGAACGTGTTCGGCGGCTTCCTGGTCACGCAGCGCATGCTGGAGATGTTCCGTAAAAAAGAGCCGAAGGCCGCCAAGCCGGCGGCGGCCTTGCCAGGCGAGGAGAAACGCGCATGAACATGATCAGCATGAATCTGGTGACGCTGTTCTACCTGGTCGCCTCGGTGTGCTTCATCCAGGCGCTCAAGGGGCTGTCGTCGCCGTCGACGGCGCGCATCGGCAACAGCTTCGGCATGGCGGGGATGGCGATCGCGGTGCTGACCACGGCGGCGCTGATCTTCAAGCTGCAGGCCGAACTCGAAAACGCGCGCGGCGCTGGCTTCCCATTGGTGTTGCTGGGCGTGGTGGTGGGCGGCGCGATCGGCGCGTATGCCGCCAAGAAGGTCGAGATGACCAAGATGCCCGAGCTGGTGGCGGCGATGCACTCGCTGATCGGGCTGGCCGCGGTGTGCATCGCGGTGGCGGCGGTGTCGGAGCCGTGGGCATTCAACATCGCCACCCGCACCACGCCGCTGCCCTTCGGGAACCGGCTCGAACTGTTCATCGGCACCTTCGTGGGGGCGGTGACGTTTTCCGGTTCGGTGATCGCGTTCGGCAAGCTGTCCGGCAAATACAAGTTCCGCCTGTTCCAGGGGGCGCCGGTGCGCTTCGGCGGGCAGCACATCCTGAACCTGGTGCTGGCCATTGCCATCGTGGTGCTGGGATTGATGTTCTGCTTCGCCGACGGCGTGGCGCCGGCGTGGACGCCGTTCGTGGCGATGGCGTTGCTGGCCTTTGTGCTGGGCGTGTTGATCATCATCCCGATCGGTGGCGCCGACATGCCGGTGGTGGTGTCGATGCTGAACTCGTACTCGGGCTGGGCGGCGGCCGGCATCGGCTTCTCGCTGAATAACGCGATGCTGATCATCGCCGGCTCGCTGGTCGGTTCGAGCGGCGCGATCCTGTCGTACATCATGTGCAAGGCGATGAACCGCTCGTTCTTCAACGTGATCCTGGGCGGCTTCGGCGGCGAAGCGTCCAGCAGCGCGGGTGGCGCCGGCGCCGAGCAGCGTCCGGTTAAATCGGGTTCCGCCGAGGATGCCGCCTTCATCCTGCAGAACGCCGAGTCGGTGATCATCGTCCCCGGCTACGGCCTGGCAGTGGCGCGCGCCCAGCACACGGTCAAGGAACTGGTCGACAAGCTGACCGAGCACGGCGTCACGGTACGCTACGCGATCCACCCGGTGGCCGGCCGCATGCCGGGCCACATGAACGTGCTACTGGCCGAGGCCGAGGTGCCGTACGACCAGGTGGCCGAGATGGAAGACATCAACGGCGAATTCGGCCAGACCGACGTGGTGCTGGTGCTAGGCGCCAACGACGTGGTCAACCCCGCCGCCAAGGATCCGAAATCGCCGATCGCCGGCATGCCGATCCTCGAGGCGTACAAAGCCAAAAGCATCATCGTCAACAAGCGCTCGATGGCCTCCGGCTACGCCGGCCTCGACAACGACCTGTTCTACCAGCCCAACACGATGATGGTATTCGGTGACGCCAAGAAGGTCATCGAGTCGATGCTGAAAGCCGTCGACTAAAGCAAGTAGCGTGGACGGCACTGCCATCCACACGGCCAATTGCGCCCCAATACAATGAGGGTCAGAGTCGAATTATTGAGCAATTGATCCGAAATCCGACCCAAACAATGAGGGTCAGAGTCAAATTGTTGAGCAATTGATCCCAAATTAATGAGGGTCAGAGTCGAATTGGCGGCAACATCCAAATGTTGTCAAACAATTCGACTCTGACCCTAATTGTTTTTGCCTTATTTTTCTGCATCAGCCCGATATAGCTGACGAGCCCAGCTGGCGATCAGGAAATACTTTGCTGGACGAACACAGAATGGGCTGATTTGACAGCCAGATTAATTAGGGTCAGAGTCGAATTGTTGAGCAATTGATCCGAAATCCGACGCAAACAATGAGGGTCAGAGTCGAATTATTGAGCAATTGATCCCGAATTAGCGAGGGTCAGAGTCAAATTGCCGGCAACATTCAAAAGTTGTCAAACAATTCGACTCTGACCCTAATTTTTTAAAAGAGAGCGCGGGATATTGTTGCGCTTGGGAGCGTTAGCGGCGGCCGAACATCATCAGGTCGGCGAGGAGCATGCGGGCGGGTTTGGCGAGGTCGAGGGTGGCCAGGCTCAGGCCGAGCAGGGACTGCAGGGGGCCGGTGCCGGTGAAGGCGCGTGCCATGGTGTCGGTCAGGCCGATCGTCAGGCGGCGGTCCTGGTCGCGTTCTTCGAGGAAGCGGCCGAGGGCGGCGGAGTCGATGCTGCGGGCGAGCTGGCGCGCCAGTACGGCGGCGTCGCGCAGGCCCAGGTTCAGGCCCTGGCCGGCGACCGGGTGCAGCGTTTGCGCGGCGTTTCCGATGGCGACCGTGTGCACCGTGGCGCGCGGCTCGGCATTCAGGCCGAGCGGGAACGAGATCCGGGGCGAGACCGCCGTGAAGGCGCCGAGGCGGGTGCCGAAGGCGTCGCCCAGCTGCGCCAGGAAGGCGGCGTCGCCCAGGGCCAGGATGCCGGGTGCGCGCTCGGGGTGGACGCACCAGACCAGCGCATATTGATGGCCGTCGGCGCCGTCTTCCGGCAGCAGCGCCAGCGGGCCTTCGTCGGTGAAGCGCTCGAAGGCGCGGTGCGGGATCGGCAGCGCGGCGCTGACGCGCGCGATGATCGCGGTCTGTTCGTAGTCGCGGCTGCGCGCGCGGCCTTCCTGCTCGCCGAAGATGCCGCCCTCGGCCTGCACCGCGACCTGGGCGCGCAGGGCGCGGCCGTCGTCCAGCGTGAGCAGGGCGCCGTCGGCGCGTTCTTCGAGTGATTGCACGCGCGCCGGACGCAGCACCTCGACGCCGGCGGCGTCGCACACGCGCGCCAGCGCATCGACCACGGCGCCGTAGCGCGTTACGTAGCCCAGTGCCGGCACATCGTGTTCGCGGCGGTCCATCAGGCTGCGTCCCAGCTGGCCGCGGCGCGAGACGTGGATCTCGTGGATCGGCGTGGCCGCCAGCGGCCAGGCGCCGACTTCCTGCAGCAGCTGCACGCTGCCCCATGACAGCGCGATCGAGCGCGGATCCGAGATCGCCTGGCCCAGCGACTTGCCGTCGATGAGCACAATGCGCTTGCCGTCGACGCCGCGCCGCACCAGGAAGGCGGCCAGCGCCAGGCCGACCGGGCCGGCGCCGCAGATCGCGACGTCGACAGCGCGTGGTTCGGAGTGTTGGAGTGCTTCCTGGGTCATCGTGACTCCTGCATCAGGGTTTCGATCTGCGCCACGCCCTTGGGCGCGCTGTCGGTCAGGATGCGGCAACCCGCATCGGTGACGAGCACGTCGTCCTCGATCCGGATGCCGATGTGCCAGAACTGTGGCGGCACGCCTTCGGCCGGACGCACGTAGATGCCCGGCTCCACCGTCAGCGCCATCCCCGCCAGCAGGGGGCGCGACGGCTTGTCCGCCAACCTCACGTCGCGGTAAGCGCCGACGTCGTGTACGTCCATGCCGAGCCAGTGCCCGGTGCCGTGCATGTAGAACTGGGTATAGGCGCGCGCACCGATGGCGTCGTCGAGCGAGCCGACCTTCTGCCGGTCGAGCAGGCCGAGGCCGAGCATGCCTTCGGTCAGCACCCGCACCGCGGCATCGTGGATCGCGCTGTACGGATTGCCCGGCACGACGGCCGCCAGCGCCGCCTCCTGCGCGCGCAGCACCAGTTCGTACAGCGTGCGCTGCGCCGGCGTGAAGACGCCGTTCGCCGGATAGGTGCGCGTGATGTCGCCGGCGTAGCCGTCGAACTCGCAGCCGGCGTCGATCAGTACCAGTTCGCCCTCCTGCACGCGCCGGTTGTTGGCGTTGTAGTGCAGCACGCAGGCATTCGGCCCCGACGCCACGATCGGCGTGTAGGCCGGGAACTGGGCGCCGTTGCGGCGAAATTCGTGCAGCAGTTCGGCCTCGATCTCGTATTCGAACATGCCGGGCCGGGTGGCGCGCATCGCGCGCAGGTGGGCCTGGCCCGAGATCAGGCCGGCGCGCGCCATCAGGGCTGCTTCGTGTTCGTCCTTCAGCAGCCGCATCTCGTCGATGATGCCGAGCAGGTGGTGGGTGTTAGAGGGCGCCGTGACGCCGGTGCGTGCGCGTGCGCGCACCGCCTTCAGCCAGCCGGCCACCTGGGCGTCCAGCGCGGCGCCGTGGCCGAGCGCGTAGTACAGCGCCGGCGCGTCGGCCAGCAGGTCGGCCATGCGCGCATCGAGTTCGCCGATCGGCCACGCTTCATCGAAGCCGAAGGCTTCGCGCGCAGCCTCGGGACCGTAGCGAAAGCCGTCCCAGATCTCGCGTTCCAGGTTCTTCTCGCGGCAGAACAGGATCGCGCGCGCCGGCCGTTCGCCGTGGGCGGCGACCAGTACCAGCACGCTGTCCGGTTCCGCAAACCCGGTCAGGTAATAGAAATAGCTGTCGTGGCGGTAGGGATACTCGCTGTCGCCGTTGCGCACGACTTCCGGCGCGGTACCCAGCACCGCCACCGCCCCCGGCTGCATCTGCGCCGCCAGGCGCGCGCGCCGTCCTGCGTACGGAGCAGAAGGAGCAGCGGCGCTCACCATCATGCCGCCGGCTTGGCCGCCCGCAGCGGCGCGTTCAGTTCTTCCAGCTGGGCCACGGTGCCGACGTTGACCCACTGGCCTTCATACACTTCGCCGCCGACGCGGCCCAGGTCGATGTACTTGCGCATCAGGGGACCGAGCTTGACGAACTCGCCCGGCGCAATCCCGTCGAACATCTCGGGACGATACACGCCGATATTGGCGAAGTTCCACTTCGGCGCACCCTCGTTCTTGAGGGTGTACATGTCGAAGGCGAAGTCGCCTTCCGGGTTGTGCCACGGGTTCGGCGTGAGCCACAGCCAGGCGATGTCGCGTTTCTCGATCGGGATCGTCTGGCCCAGCGCATCGGTGTCCTTCAGCGCGTCGAGCGCGTCCGAGAAATCGAAGTAGGGCGCGTAGATGTCGCTTGAGATCGCGAGGAACGGTTCGTCGCCCAGCAGGTGCAGCGCGTTGGCGACGCCGCCCGCGGTTTCCAGCGGCGCCGGCTCGTGCGAATACACGATGCGCGCGCCGTAGCGGCTGCCGTCGCCCAGTTCCTGTTCGATCATGTGACCGAGCCAGGAATGGTTGATGACGATGTCAGGAATCCCGGCGCGCACCAGGTTCAGCACGTGCCAGACGATCAGCGGCCGGCCGCGCACCTTGAGCAGCGGTTTCGGGGTGCTGTCCGTCAGTGGACGCATGCGCTCGCCGCGGCCGGCGGCGAAAATCATCGCTTTCATGCGGGCCTCTTTCAGAAGGTGTAGCCGACTTGCGGCGCGCCCTTGTCGCCGAAGGCGTCGACTGCGTCGAGCAGGCGTAGCAAGGGTTTCAGTTCGGTGTATCGGTTGGCGGTCTTGCGCACGTAGTCCAGCACCGTCGGCAGGTCGTCCATGTACACGGATTTGCCGTCGCGGTAGTTCAGGCGGCAGAAGATGCCGAGGATCTTCAGGTGGCGCTGCAGGGCCATGTATTCGAAGTCGCGGTAGAAGGCGTCGATGTCCGGGTTCACCGGCAGGCCCACCCCCTTGGCGCTCTGCCAGTAGCGCACCACCCAGTCCAGCACGATCTCTTCGTCCCACTGGATGTAGGCGTCGCGCAGGAGCGAGGCCAGGTCGTAGGTGATCGGGCCATACACCGCGTCCTGGAAATCGAGCACGCCCGGGTTGCCCTGGTCCAGGTGCATCAGATTGCGCGAGTGGAAATCGCGGTGCATGAAGACCTGTTGCTGCGCCAGCACGTTGGACGCGATCGCTTCAAAGACCTTGTCGAGTTGCGCCTGCTGTTTCTCGTCCAGCGTCGCGTTCAGGTGCCGGCCCAGGTACCACTCCGGGAACAGCTTCAGTTCGCGCAGCACGAAGGCGCGGTCGAACTCGGGCAGCACGTCCGGCTGGCTGGCCATCTGGAACTTGAGCAGGGCGTCGACCGCGTCCGAATACATGAAGGCGGCGTTGTCGCTGTCCAGGCGCGCCAGGTAGGTGGTGGAACCGAGGTCGGACAGCAGCAGGAAGCCACGTTCGACGTCGCGCGCGGCGATCGCCGGCACCGTCACGCCGGCCTCGAACAGCAGGCCCTGGACCTGGACGAAGGCCGGCACGTTCTCGCGCTCGGGCGGGGCGTCCATCGCCACCAGCGTCGCGCCGAGTTTATCCTGCAGGGCGGGCACGACGTCGTAGCGGAAGTAGCGGCGGAAGCTGGCGTCGCTCGAAGCAGGGCGGCCGCTGGCGACGTCGACCAGGCCGGTACCGGCCAGCCATTCGGTCAGTTGCGCCAGGCGCGCATCGCGGTCGACGCCCGCTTGAGCTGTGCTATCAATCGAAGTAGGGGAATTTTGATACGAAGAAGACATGAAGCGGCCTGGTGAATCCGGTTGGTTGAGCTAATTCTCATATAATAAGGGATTCATTTGAAAAAAACCGCCCTTAATATGGCGCACGCCCCATGGCGTACGCCGATTTCCCATGATCTGCGAACTATGAGCTGGTCCTCGGCCAAACCCTTCCCGCCGCGTCACGTCCTCGCGCTGTATGCACTGGCTGCCGCTGCGCCGGCATACGCGCAGAACGTCCCGCCCGCGCCCCAGAACGAAGAACAACTCCCGCTCACCATCCGTGCCGAGGAGATCGGCGGGCGTCCCGACCGCCGCATGGACCTGGAGCGCAACGTCGAGATCACGCGCGGCCAGACCGGCATCACCGCCGATACCGCCTGCTACCTGCGGGTCGAGGACGAAGTCACCGCCACCGGCAACGTCAACATGTGGCGCTTCGGCGACCGTTATAAAGGCGACGAGCTGCAACTGAACCTCGAGACCGGCAAGGGCTACGTCCTGAATCCGACCTACTTCCTGGCTGCGAGCAACGGCCAGGGCACGGCGACCCGGATCGACTTCCTGGGCGAGCAGCAGGCCGTGGTGCGCGACGGCACCTACAGCACCTGCCAGGGCCCGGACCCGGACTGGTACCTGAAATCGAGCACGCTGCGCCTGGACACCGGGCGCGAGGTCGGCACCGCCGGCAAGACCATCATCTATTTCAAGGACGTGCCGATCATCGGCACCCCGGCGATGTCGTTCTCGCTGTCGGGCCAGCGCCGTTCGGGCTGGCTGCCGCCGTCGATCGGCTTCGGCTCGCAGGGCAAGGCCGAGGTGATGGTGCCGTACTACGTCAACATCGCCCCGAATCGCGACCTGACGCTGTACCCGCGCATGATGTTCGACCGCGGCTTCCAGCTCGGCGCCACCGGGCGCTATCTTGGCGTGACCGACGGCGGCGCCTACAGCGGCGAGACCCACGTCGAGGTGCTGCCGGACGACCGCAAGACCAACACCACGCGCTGGCGCGCCGACTCGTTGCACAGCCAGGCGATCCGCCCGAACTGGTCGTACGGCTGGAACCTGCATGGCGCGTCGGACGACGAATACCCGTCCGACTTCTCGCGCACGGTCTCGGCCAGCGCCGAGCGCCAGCTGCTGCGCGAAGTGCGCACCGACGTCTACGGCCAGTACTGGAGCCTGAATGCGCGCGCCCAGAACTACCAGGTGCTGCAGGATCCGGCCGCGGCCGAGAACCCGAGCCTGGCGGTGCCGCGTCCCTACGACCGCCTGCCGCAAATTAATTTCCACGCCGGCCGCTACGACGTCGCCGGCTTCGACTGGGCGATCGACGCCGAGGCGACCCGCTTCTGGCACCCGGACCTGGTGCGCGGCAGCCGCGCCGTGATCAACGGCCAGGTCAGCTATCCAATCGTGCGTCCGGGCTGGTTCGTCACGCCCAAGCTGATGTACAACGCGGCCAAGTACGACATCGATTCCGAAGTGCGCGGGGTCGAATTGCGTCCCGGCCTGTCGAGCAAGGTCAGCCGCACGGTGCCGACCTTCTCGCTCGACAGCGGCATGGTGTTCGAACGCCAGACTTCGCTGTTCGGCAACGCCGCCACCCAGACCCTGGAACCGCGCCTGTTCTACGTCTACACGCCGTACGAAAACCAGGACGACATCCCGGTGTTCGACACCGGCCGCGCCGGCTTCAACTACGCGCAGTTGTTCAGCGAAAACCGCTACGTCGGCCTCGATCGCGTGTCGGACGCCAACCAGCTGACCGCGGCCCTGGTGTCGCGCTACATCCAGGCCGACGGCGCCGAGCGGCTGCGCCTGGCGTTCGGCCAGCGCCTGTACTTCGAAGAGCCGCGCGTGCGCCTGCCCAACGAGACGCTGCAGCAGAGCCGTTCGGACCTGCTGCTGGCAGCCTCGGGCCGCATTTCCGAGACCTGGAGCTTCGATAGCGGCGTACAATACGACGCCAACGGCAGCAGCCTGTACAGCTCGAACGTGGGCGTACAGTGGCGGCCGGGGCAGATGAAGGTGATGAATGCCGAGTACCGTTATCAGCGCGACAGCTTCCGCAACATCGATTTTTCGGCGCAGTGGCCGATCTCGAAGCGCTGGTATGGCGTCGGCCGCGTCAGCTACGCGCTGCGTTCGTACGGCGTGGGGCAGGCGGTCAACAATCCGTCCACCGGCAGCAAGCTGATCGAGAGCCTGGTCGGCCTCGAATACCAGGCCGATTGCTGGGTGTTCCGGATGGGCGCGCAGCGCTTCGTGACGGCCGCGCAGACCACCTCGACGCAGTCGTTCTTCCAGCTCGAGCTCAACGGCCTGTCGCGTCTGGGCCTGGGCAACCCGCTGGATAGCTTCAACAAGAGCATTCCGGGCTATACTCAGTTGAATACCGGTGTCGGCCGACCATAATTTTCCAATAAGTTAATGGTGATAGGCTTTGATCAGCAGTCCACTAAAGGCCGTCCAAAGCGGCGGCCCACGATTCGAACAATCCTGAAATGAGTGCTTCCCAGATGATGCGTACTACCCGTCTCCAGAACTCGCGAGCCATCGGCCTCGCTTGCGCGCTGCTGTGCGCGCTCACCACCGGCCAGGCACTGGCCCAGGCCGCGCCTGCCGCCGCCGCGCCAGCCGCTCCAGCCACGCCTGCGGCTGCAGCTCCCGCGGCTGCTCCAGCAGCCCAGGCCGGCAGCGGCTTCCTGCCGCCGGCGTCGAGCAGCGCCAAGGTGGTCGACTCGATCCAGGTGGTGGTCAATGACGAGGTGATCACCAGGAACGAAGTCGCCAACCGCCTGGTGCAGGTCACCCAGAACATGAAGGCGCGCAACCCGCAAGCCCAGCTGCCGGACGCGTCGGTCATGCAGCGCCAGGTGCTGGAAGCGATGATCGTGGAACGCGCCCAGTTGCAGCTGGCCAAGGAGATGGGCGTGCGCGTCGACGACCGCACCCTGGACGCCACCATCGGCCGCATCGCCGAGAACCAGAAGCTGTCGGTGCAGGATCTGCGCAACCAGATGGAAAAGGAGGGCATGCCGTTTGCCCAGTTCCGCGAGGACATCCGCAACGAGATCATGATGCAGCGCCTGCGCGAGCACGAGGTCGACAGCAAGATCCAGATCTCGGAAGCCGAGGTCGACACGTATATGGCCGCCAGCAAGGCCGCCGCCGCCGACCGCTTCGAAGCCGACATCTCGCAGATCCTGGTGCGCGTGCCCGAGAACGCCTCGCCGGAACAGATTGCCGCGCGCGCCGCGCGCGCCGAGGAAGTGGTGCGCCAGCTGCGCACCGGCGCCGACTTCGCCAAGATGGCGGCCACCTATTCGGACGCGCCGGACGCGCTCAAGGGCGGCGAGATCGGCTGGCGCGACGCCGACCGCCTGCCGCCGGTGTTCTCGGCCGAGCTGCGCAAGCTGCAGCCGGGCCAGGTGACGTCGATCATCAAGACCAACGTCGGCTTCCACATCCTCAAAATGGCCGGCAAGCGCTCGCTGGCCGACGGCAGCGCCGGCGCCGACAAGACCGTGGTCGAGCAGACCCACGCGCGCCACATCCTGATCAAGGTCACCCCGACCATGACCGAGGGCGAGGTCAAGCGCAAACTGCTGGAACTGAAGGAAAAGATGGACAACAACGCCGGCACCTTCGAGGAACTGGCGCGCCTGCACTCGCAGGACGGTTCGGCCAGCAAGGGCGGCGACCTGGGCTGGCTGTACCCGGGCGACACCGTGCCTGAATTCGAGCAGGCGATGGCGACCCTGAAGCCGGGCCAGGTGTCGGACGTGGTCCAGTCGCCGTTCGGCTTCCACCTGATCCAGGTCATCGAGCGCAAGAGCGAAGACGTGACCCAGCAGAAGGAACGCAACGTGGCACGCCAGGTGATCCGCGAGCGCAAGATGCAGGAAGCGATGGAAAGCTGGGTGCGCGAAGTGCGCGACCGCGCTTACGTCGAGTTCCGCGAGGAGCAGTAATTCATGGCAGCGCCACAGGCGCCTCAGCGCCCGTTGGCGCCGCCGCCGTTGCCGCATCAAAGGCCAACCTTGGCGATCACGGTCGGCGAGCCGGCCGGCATCGGTCCCGAGATCGCCATCCGCGCCGCCTGGGCGCTGCGCGCGCAGGCCAACTGCGTGCTGGTGGGCGACGCCGCCTTCCTGGCGCTCACCGCCAGCCTGATCGACCCGTCGATCCGCCTGTCGGCATTGTCGACCCAGGCGCTGCGCAACGGCGGCCTGCCGCATTTCGGGCTCGAACGCCTGGCGGTGGTCGACGTGCCGCTGGCGGCGCACGTGGTGCCGGGACAATTGGATGCCGAAAATGGCCGCGCCGTACTGGCCACGCTTGACCTGGCGATCGAAGGCTGCAGCGCCGGATGGTTCGACGCCATCGTCACCGCGCCGCTGCAAAAAAGCACCATCAACGACGCCGGTATCGCGTTTTCCGGCCACACCGAATACCTGGCCGAAAAGACCCATACCCCGAAAGTGGTGATGATGCTGGCCGGGCAGCCCGCCGGCGAGCAGCCTTACCTGCGGGTGGCGCTGGCCACCACGCATCTGCCGCTGAAGGATGTGTCGAATGCGCTGACGGTCGAGAACCTGACCCAGGTGCTGGACATCCTGCACGCCGACCTGAAGGACAAGTTCGGTATCCCCGACCCCGTGATCCTGGTCACCGGCCTGAACCCGCATGCGGGCGAGAACGGTTACCTGGGCCGCGAAGAAATCGACGTCATCAGCCCGGTGCTGGAGGGCGCGCGCGCCCGTGGCGTCGATGCCCGCGGACCGTATCCGGCCGACACCCTGTTCCAGCCGAAATACTTGAAGGACGCCGACTGCGTGCTGGCGATGTACCACGACCAGGGCCTGCCGGTGCTGAAACACGCCACCTTCGGGCGCGGCATCAACGTCACCCTCGGCCTGCCGCTGATCCGGACCTCGGTCGACCACGGCACCGCGCTCGACCTCGCGGCGCAGGGCCTGGGCCTGGCCGACTGCGGCAGCATGGAAGAGGCGATCCGCGCCGCCATGCAGATGGTGGCCGCGCGCGCCGCCGGCCGCGTCTAGAACAACCAAGAAAGCATTCATGAAACACGTAGCACGCAAGCGCTTCGGCCAGAACTTCCTGACCGACAACCACGTCCTGAGCGACATCATCGACGCCATCGGCCCGCAGCGTGGCCAGGCAATGGTCGAGATCGGCCCCGGCCTGGCGGCCATGACCGCGCTGCTGCTCAAGCAGCTCGACCACATGCACGTCGTCGAGCTCGACCGCGACCTGGTGGCGCGCCTCGAGAAAGCCTATCCGCGCGAGCGCCTCACCGTGCATTCGGGCGACGCGCTGAAGTTCGACTTCGGCGCGATCCCGGTGCCCGAAGGACAGAAGCTGCGGGTGGTAGGTAACCTCCCGTATAACATCTCCAGCCCGCTGCTGTTCCACCTGGCCGAGTTCGCGCACCTGGTGGAAGACCAGCACTTCATGCTGCAGAAGGAAGTGGTCGAGCGCATGGTGGCCGAGCCGGGCACCAAGGCCTACAGCCGCCTGTCGGTGATGCTGCAATGGCGCTACGACATGGCAATGATGTTCATCGTGCCGCCGACCGCGTTCGACCCGCCGCCGCAGGTCGATTCGGCGATCGTGCGCATGGTGCCGACCCGGCGCCAGCTGCCGTGCGACGGCAAGCGCCTGGAAGCGGTGGTGGCCAAGGCGTTCTCGCAGCGCAGGAAAGTGATCCGCAACTGCGTGGCCGGAGTGTTTACCGAAGCGCAACTGGTCGAGGCCGGAATCGACCCGGGCCTGCGGCCGGAGGCGGTCACGCTGGAGCAATACGTAGCGCTGGCGAATCTGCCGCATTAAACAAGCGTTAAGCGAATGCAAGCCGCGGTGTCTGTCAGCGACAGGCAGCGCGGCTTTTGCGTTGACGCCGGCAGGTTGGCGGCGCGCAGGCAAAAAAAAGCCCGCTACGGGAGCGGGCTAAATCCAATTCTTTTCTGAGGAGAGTTGGAGGAGACAGGAGTTAGTATGCTGCACGACAGCATATAAGTCCAATTCTCCTTTCACATACTCGACATAAATAATTCGTATGTCTGCCGAATCAGGTGCGCGGAACGCAGGCGACGTTGATGTTCGTAATCGCCACATCGCCCATGGTGCCGGTCGGGTTCGACACGGTACAGGTCAGGCCTGCGGGTTGGGTCAGCACGGTCACGCCATAGGTCTGGTTGTACTTGACCTCGAGCGGGAAAACGTAGCTGGTCGCATCCTTGGCCGGCGCCACGGTGCCACCGGTACTGCCGTTGGTCAGCACCAGGCCGGCCACGGTCAGGCCAGTAATGGTGCCGCCGATTGCCTGGTCATTGATGGTGCACAGGTAAGGGATGCTGATCTGCGCCAGACGGCCGGCGGTGTCGGCATTGACCGGGTAGTTGTTGTTCAACGTGCAGGTCTGGTGCGCAGGCTGCGCGGAAACCCTGACGTCGTACACGTCGCCATATTCGATCTTGCCGGGGAAGGCGTAGTTCACCGCATCGCCGGCCTTGGCCGGTGGGGAAACGGTGATCGTGTCGCCGCCGTTGTTGGTCAGCTTCAGGCCCTCGTAGGCCAGGTCGAAGACCGTGCCGGCGACAGTGAACTCGGCTTTGTCGCTACCGCCGCAGCCGGCCAGGCCCGCGGCCAGTGCCAGCGCGAGCGCCGGACGGATCAGGAAAGACTTCATTGCATTCGCTCCAGGAGAATTAAGGTGCGCAGGTGACGGCCACGTTGCTGATGTCGACCTTGCCCATGGTGCCGCCGCCATTGGCGATGGTGCAGGTCTGGTTGGCTGGCTGTTGCAGGATTGCCACGCCATACACGGCGTCTTCCGCCACTTCGGCCATCGCGAACCCGGTCGCGCCGGCAGGCACTTCGACCCGGTCCGAACCGTTCACCAGCACCAGGCCGGCGCCTTTCAGGTTGGCGACCGAACCGTTCAGCGCGTGCGTCTTGAACGTGCAGACGACCTGCACGCTGCTGATGTTGAACGCCGCGCGGCCCTTGCCGTTGTAAACGACGCAATCTTTCACGTTGTCCGGACGGCCGTCGACGGTGACGTTGTATTCGTCATCGGTCGAGACCAGGTCGTTGAACCAGAAGGTGCCGGTGCCGTTGCCGGCGGTCGAGGCCGGGATCTCCAGGCGGTTGCCGCCATTGTTCAACAGCACCAGGCCGGTCTTGGTGACGCCGCTGTACGAACCGCCCAGCAACAGCTCGCCGTCGCTGCCGCCACAGGCGGACAAGGCTACTGCGCAGGCGAGCGCGGCGCCGGCGCGCAGGTAAGAACTCTTCATCATTTCTCCAGATATCTAGCGGAAAATTTAGCGGAAACAGCGCAGCTGCGCGGTTGGATCGAAAATTAGCTCAACATTTTAGTCCATTTGGCAAGCAGCTGGTCCATTTGCTGTTGTATCACGGTGTAACCATGGCGTAACACCTTTTTATCCGGCGAAGCGCGATTGCAATGTGGCGGACGCCTCGCTATGCTGGGGCGCCCGATGCTTCCCGATGTTTCCATATTCACAGAGATGACAAGCCGTCAACCCTGGCCCAAGGCCGTACTGTTCGACCTCGACGACACCCTGTGGCCGATCGCGCCGGTGATCCTGGAAGCCGAGAAGCTCCTGTTCGCCTGGCTGGGCGAGCACGCGCCGCGCGTGGCCGAGCGCTTCACCATCGCCAGCCTGCGCCAGGCGCGGCTGGAACTGCTGGCGCGCCGCCCCGAGTTCGAGATAGACCTCAGTGCGCTGCGCCACGCCGGCCTGGTGGCGGCGTTCGAGCAGGTGGGCGAAGATACCGGCAAGGTGGCGCTGGCGATGACCGAGTTCTTTGCCGCCAGAAATGCGGTCACGCCGTACGACGATGTGGTGCCGGGCCTGCTGCGCCTGAACGAACGGGTGCTGCTCGGTTCGGTCACTAACGGCGTGGCCGACCTGCAGACGATCGGTCTGGCCCATCATTTCCGGGTCTCGATTTCGGCGCGCGAATACGGCCGCGCCAAGCCCGACCCCGGCATCTTCCTGGCCGGCTGCGCCGCGCTCGGCGTGGCGCCGCACGAAGCGCTGTACGTCGGCGACGACCTGTTGCTCGATGTTCGGGGCGCGCAGCAGGCCGGGCTGCGCGCGGCCTGGATGAACCGCAGCGGCAAGGTCAACGAGCTGGGGCACGAGGTGCGGCCTGACGTGGAAGTACATAGCCTGCTGGAACTGATCGGCTGGCTGGAGCGCGAGCACGCCTAGACGGCGGTGGCGGAAGGGAGGAGTCACTTGCACTGCCGCGTTGCGCCCCAACCTGCCTATAATAGGATTGCCACCGTTGGCGCCAGCGCCTTTCGCCCATTCATTCCCGAACCATGCAACTCGATCACCGTGCTCAAACCCTGCTCAAAGCGCTCGTCGAACGCTACATCGCCGACGGCCAGCCGGTAGGCTCGCGGGCGCTGTCCAAGATTTCCGGCCTGGAATTGTCGCCGGCCACGATCCGCAACATCATGGCCGACCTCGAGGAAATGGGCTTCGTTGCCAGTCCGCACACTTCGGCCGGCCGCGTGCCGACCCCGCGCGGCTATCGCCTGTTCGTCGATACGCTGCTGACGGTGCAGCAGCTCGACGAGGGCGCGGTGGGCGCGAACACGATGCGCCTGCCGATCCAGCAGCCGCAAAAGATCATCGCCAACGCGGCCCAGATGCTGTCTTCGCTGACCCAGTTCGCCGGCGTGGTGCAAAGTCCGCGCCGCGAATCGGTGTTCCAGCAGATCGAATTTTTGCGCCTGGGCGAGAAGCGCATCCTCCTGGTGATCGTCGATCCGCGCGGCGACGTCCAGAACCGCATGCTCTTGACCGATGTCGATTATTCCCCGGCCCAATTGACCCAGTCGGCCAACTACCTGAACCAGAACTTCGCCGGCCTGTCGTTCGACCAGGTGCGCGCGCGTCTGACGGGCGAGCTGCAGCAATTGCGCGACGACATGGGACGCCTGATGCAGGCGGCGGTGGAGGCCGGCAGCGAAGCGATGGCGGAAAGCGACGACATGGTCATTTCGGGCGAGCGCAACCTGTTGTCGGTGTCGGACCTGTCGTCCAACATGAGTTCGCTGCGCCAGATGTTCGAGATGTTCGAGCAAAAGACCGGGCTGATGCAGCTGCTGGACGTGTCGAGCAAGGCCGGCGGGGTGCAGATATTCATCGGCGGCGAGTCGCACCTGGTGCCGATGGACGAGATGAGCGTGGTCACGGCGCCGTATGCGGTGAACGGGCGCATCGTCGGCACCCTGGGCGTGATCGGTCCGACGCGCATGGCCTACGAGCGCGTGATTCCGATCGTCGATGTGACGGCCAAGCTGTTGTCGAACGCGCTCAGCCACTCCTGATATTCCATTACATAACTTGTTCGTCCGGCGCGCAGCGTGCGCCGGCGTTGTCGTGCGCGCGCCCCGTTCATCCACCGTGCATGAAGTCGTGATTGCCACATTTTGACAAACTTTCGACGCAGTAAATGATTATGATTCTCATTTGCGTTTGCATCGACAGCTTGTTTTTTGGCTAGCCACTTCTTCAACAAAACATTAATGGAATGACCGGGATGAAGTTCACCACCGTATGTAGCACCCCGCCAGCCGCCGCGATCGGCCGGGCCCTGATGTCGCTGTCGCTGTCGCTGTCCACGGCCGCCGCGGCCCAGCAGGCCGTTCCCGGGCCGATGATGCCGCAAGTACACATCGTCGGCACCGCCGAGGAAGAGCTGAAGCAGGCGCCCGGGGTCTCGACCATCACTTCGGAAGACATCGAAGCGCGTCCGCCGGCCAACGACCTGGCCGAACTGATCCGCACCATGCCCGGCGTCAACCTGACCGGCAACAGCGCCAGCGGCCAGTATGGCAACCACCGCCAGATCGACCTGCGCGGCATGGGCCCGGAAAACACCCTGATCCTGGTCGACGGCAAACCGGTCACCTCGCGCAATTCGGTGCGCATGGGCCGCAGCGGCGAGCGCAACACGCGCGGCGACACCAACTGGGTGCCGGTCGAGGCGGTGGAGCGGATCGAAGTGCTGCGCGGCCCGGCGGCGGCGCGCTACGGCTCGGGCGCCGCCGGCGGCGTGATCAACATCATCACCAAGGCGCCGGGCGAGCACCTGACCGGTTCGCTGACCGCGTATGCGCTGGCGCCGGAGCACGGCGAGGAAGGCGCCAGCCGCCGCCTCGGCTTCAATCTGTCGGGTCCGCTGGCCGGCAAGGTATCGTTCCGCGTGTTCGGCAACGTCAACAAGACCGAGGCCGACGAGCTGGCGCTGAACGCGACGCCGGACAACACGGCCAGCGGCGCCATTCCGCCGGCCGGCCGCGAAGGCGTGCGCAACCGCGACATCGGCGGCCTGCTGCGCTGGGACTTGATGCCCGGCCAGGTGCTGGAATTCGAATCGGCCTTCAGCCGCCAGGGCAATATCTTCGCCGGCGACCGCGCCGTCAACGGCGCCGGCTCGCCGCTGCTTGGCCAACTGGCCGGCGCCGAGGCCGAGACCAACGTGATGCTCCGCCGCACGGCGTCGCTGACCCACCGCGGCACATGGGGCGCCACCAGCTCGCGCCTGTGGCTGACCTATGAAGGCACCGACAACACCCGCATGAACGAAGGCCTGGCGGGCGGCCCGGAAGGCAGCATCGGCGACGCGGCCCAGAAATCGACCTCGGAACTGGAAACCTACGGCGCCAACGGCGAACTCAACACTCCCCTGAACATCGGCGGCGTGGCGCAGATGGTCACCGCCGGCTTCGAAGTGCGCCAGGAAAAGCTGAACGACCCGTACTCGATGACCCAGGCCGCCACCGCGATTGCAGGCCTCGGCGCCACCGGCCGCGACGGCCGCGCCAAGGCCGAAACCCATGCGCTGTACGTGGAAGACAATATCGCCGCAACAAAGGCCCTGACACTGACCCCGGGCCTGCGTTTCGACAAGCACAGCCAGTTCGGCAGCAACTGGAGCCCGAGCCTGAACGCCTCGTATGCCTTGAGCCCGACCGTGACGCTCAAGGGCGGCGTGGCGCGCGCGTTCAAGGCGCCCAACCTGTACCAGTCGAACCCGAACTACCTGTACTACACGCGCGGCAACGGTTGCCCGGTCAACAATCCGAACCTGGGCGGCGGCTGCTACGTGCGCGGCAACGACAACCTGGCGCCGGAAACCTCGCTCAACAAGGAGATCGGCCTGGGCTGGAAAGACCGCGGTTACGAAGCCAGCCTGACCTATTTCCATAACGACTACAAGAACAAGATCACCGGCGGCATGGACCGCCTGCTGGGCAACACCTCGGCCAACGGCCGCCTGTTCCAGTGGGAGAATTCGCCGAAGGCGGTGGTGCAGGGCGTCGAAGGCAACCTGACGATCCCGTTCGGTCCACGCCTGAAGCTGACCAATAACCTGACCTACATGATCGAGAACGAGAACACCGTCACCGGCGAGCCGCTGTCGGTGATTCCGGAATACACGCTCAATTCGACGCTGGACTGGAAGGTCAACGCCAGGCTGTCGACGCTGCTCACGGTGTCGTATTACGGCAAGCAGGAGCCGCGCCGGCTGACCACCAACGGGGCGGCGGCGACCGGCGAGGCGCTCAACGCGCTCAGCCCGTACGCCGTGGTCGGCGCCAATGTCGGCTACACGCTCGCGTCCAAAGTGTATTTGCGCACCGGCATTAACAATCTGTTCGACGAACGCCTGTTCCGCCGCAGCACGAATGGCAGTACCGGCGCGCAGTCGTACAACGAAGCGGGGCGCTCGCTGTTCGTCAACCTGACGGCATCGTTCTGACGCGATTATCAGGGTAAGGCCGCGCACGCGGTCCCGCACGCACGCACTGAAAAAAAAGGCGCATGGAAAGTCCATGCGCCTTTTTTGGCATTCGGGATTGGTATCCCGGGCTCCGGCCATGCGGCCGCGGCGGATTATTCCGGCTTGCGCGCCGCCGCCCGGCATTGCGGGCAGCTGCCGTAGATCGCCAGCGCGTGCTCGAGGATGGTGTAGCCATGCTGCTCGGCAATCATCTGCTGGCGCTTCTCGATCTCGTCGTCGTAGAACTCTTCGACCCGGCCGCAGGTGACGCACACCAGGTGATCGTGGTGCGAGCCGGCATTGAGTTCATAGATGGCCTTGCCGGTTTCGAAATGGTTACGGTTGAGCAGGCCGGCCTGCTCGAACTGGGTCAGGACGCGGTAGACCGTCGCCAGGCCCACGTCCATATTGTCGGCCAGCAGGATCTTGTAAACATCTTCCGCCGTCAGGTGCCGTACGGCGCTGTTCTGGAAAATTTCCAGGATTTTCAGGCGCGGCAGGGTGGCCTTCAGGCCGCTGGCCTTCAGGTCAGTCGGGTTGTTACTCATGTTTGTTACTCTAAGATGGGCGGAGTGCTTTATGATATAGCGTTTTGAAAGCTCCCGCTCGAACGTTTTGAGGTTACCTATGCGCGTCAAACCAGCCGTTAGCCAACACGGTATCCATCGTTACTCCGCCCGGGCGGCGCTCGCGGCCGGCCTGGCCTGCACCCTCGTGCTGTCCGGCTGTGCCAGCTGGCGCAGCCAGGCGACGCCGGTGAGCACCGACGCTGCCGCCACCGCCGCCGACGCCGAGAAACAAGCCGCCATCGCGAATGCCGGCGCGCAAACCGTCCAGGCCTCGAAGCTGCAGCGCTTCCTGTGGATCTTCTCGCCGTACCGTCCGGACATCCAGCAGGGTAACTTCGTCTCGCAAGAGATGCTCAACCAGCTGAAGGTCGGCCAGACCCGCGACCAGGTGCGCTTCCTGCTCGGCTCGCCGCTGCTGACCGACGCCTTCCACGCCGACCGCTGGGACTATCCGTTCTACCTGGCGCGCGGCAATGGCGAACTGACCACCAGCCGCGTCACCATCTTCTTCAAGGACAATGTGGTCGAACGCTTCGAAGGCGGCAACCTGCCGAGCGAGCGCGACTACATCGACCGCATCGCCGGCCCGACCAAGGTGCCGAAAGCCAAGCCGGAAAGCCGTCCGGTCGCGCCGGTGCGCGCCGGCGACGCCCCGGCCGCCATCCAGCCATAAGGAGCGCGCCATGACGATGCTGAATATCGCCGTTGCCGGCGCCAGCGGCCGCATGGGCCGCATGCTGATCGAAGCCATCCAGTACGCCCCCGACGCGCGCCTGGCCGGCGCTCTCGACCTGCCGGGTTCGCCGTTCATCGGCCAGGACGCGGGCGCCTTCGGCGGCTTCCTGACCGGCGTGATGATCGAAGACAGCCTCAAGCACGGCCTGCACAATGCCGACATCCTGATCGACTTCACCCGCCCCGAAGGCACGTTGGCGCACCTGGAATACTGCGCCGCCAACGGCAAGCAGATGGTGATCGGCACCACCGGTTTCGACGAGGCCGGCAAGGCTGCGATCGCCGCTGCGGCGGAAAAAGTCGGCGTGGTATTCGCCCCGAACATGAGCGTGGGCGTGAACGTCACCCTCAAGCTGCTGGAAATGGCGGCCAAGAGCTTTGCCGAAGGCTACGACATCGAGATCGTCGAAGCGCACCATCGCCACAAGGTCGATGCGCCGTCCGGCACCGCGCTCAAGATGGGCGAAGTGATCGCCGACGCCATCGGGCGCGACCTGAAGGAATGCGCCGTCTACGGCCGCGAAGGCGTGACCGGCGAGCGCGACCCGTCGACCATCGGCTTTGCCACCGTGCGCGGCGGCGACGTGGTGGGCGACCACACCGTGATGTTTCTCGGCACCGGCGAGCGGATCGAGATCAGTCACAAGTCGAGCAGCCGCGTGACCTACGCCCACGGGTCGCTGCGCGCCGCGCGCTTCCTGGCCGACAAGGCCAACGGCCTGTTCGACATGCAGGACGTCCTTGGCTTGAAGGCGTAATCCATGGCAGTGGCAGAACTGAACGGCGCCGCGATCGTCGACGAGGCGTCCTTCCACCAGCAGAGCCGGGAAGCGTTCGGTTTCCCGGAGACCTACGTCGACAGCATCGACGCCTGGGTCGACTGCATGAGCTATCTGCGCGACGACGAGAACATGACCAGGTTCCGGCTGAAAGCCAATGAGGTCCTCGGAATCGTGATTACCGATGCCGACAAGCTGAAAGCGCAGGCGCCGGATCTGCTCGAAGAACTGACGTTCTGCATCGGCGGCATCAACGAGCGCTACGAGGATTACGGCGAGAAGCCGGCGCTGGAACTGGTCCTGCGTTGAATCCCGAAGGCAGCGTTGCAAGACGCTGCCTTTTTACATTTTCTCCCTGCTGCGGCTTGCCGGGCCGTGCCACCCATCGAACCGGTTGCCATACCCGTTATAATGTCCGGTTCCACCTCCCACACTCCATCTGCAGCCATCATGCAAGAAAAATATAGTCCAGCCGAAGTCGAACAGGCCGCCCAGGCCTACTGGAAGTCGATCGACGCCTACAAAGCCGTCGAACACGACCCGCGTTTCCCGAAGGGCAAGTATTACGCCTGCTCGATGCTGCCTTACCCATCGGGCAAGCTGCACATGGGTCACGTGCGCAACTATACGATCAACGACGTGATGTACCGCTACCTGCGGATGAACGGCTACAACGTCCTGATGCCGATGGGCTGGGACGCGTTCGGCATGCCGGCGGAGAACGCGGCGATGGCCAACAACGTGCCGCCGGCCGAATGGACCTATTCGAACATCGCCCACATGCGTGGCCAGATGGAGTCGATGGGCTTGGCGATCGACTGGTCGCGCGAGATGACCGCGTGCAAGCCGGACTACTACAAGTGGAACCAGTGGATGTTCCTCAAGATGCTGGAAAAAGGCATCATCTACCAGAAGACCGGCACCGTGAACTGGGACCCTGTGGACCAGACCGTGCTGGCCAACGAACAGGTGGTCGATGGCCGCGGCTGGCGTTCGGGCGCGCTGATCGAAAAGCGCGAGATCCCGATGTACTACGTGCGCATCACCGAGTACGCCGACGAGCTGCTCGACCATGTCGACAACAAGCTGCCGGGCTGGCCGGAGCGCGTGCGCACCATGCAGGCCAACTGGATCGGCAAGTCGACCGGCGTGCGCTTCGCTTTCCCGCACAGCGTTACCGATGACAACGGCGCCGCCATCAATGACGGCAAACTGTACGTGTTCACCACCCGCGCCGACACCATCATGGGCGTGACCTTCTGCGCCGTGGCGCCGGAACACGCGCTGGCGCAGCACGCCGCGCGCAATAACCCGGCCCTGCAGGAATTCATCGCCGAGTGCAAGAAGGGCTCCGTGATCGAAGCCGACATGGCGACCATGGAGAAGAAGGGCATGCCGACCGGCCTGTTCGTCACCCATCCGGTCACGCAAGAGCAGATCCCGGTCTGGGTCGGCAACTACGTCCTGATCACCTACGGCGACGGCGCCGTGATGGGCGTGCCGGGCCACGACGAGCGCGACTTCGCGTTCGCCAAGAAATACAACCTGCCGATCAAGCAGGTGGTGGCCGTCGAAGGCCAGGAATTTTCGCTGGATGCATGGCAGGAGTGGTACGGCGACAAGGAGCAGGGCCGCACGGTCAACTCGGGCAAGTACGACGGTCTGGATTACATCTCGGCCGTCAACGCGGTCGCCGGCGAACTGGAAACGCAAGGCCTGGGCGAGAAGAAGACCACCTTCCGCCTGCGCGACTGGGGCATCTCGCGTCAGCGCTACTGGGGCACCCCGATCCCGATGATCCACTGCGGCGACTGCGGCGCGGTGCCGGTGCCTGAGGCTGATCTCCCAGTGGTGCTGCCCGAGCACCTGGTCCCGGACGGCACCGGCAACCCGCTCAACAAGGACGAAGCGTTCCTGAAGTGCGACTGCCCGAAATGCGGTAAACCTGCGCGCCGCGAGACCGACACGATGGACACCTTCATCGACTCGTCGTGGTACTACATGCGGTATACCTCGCCGGGTTCGAACGACGCCATGGTCGACGCGCGCAACGATTACTGGATGCCGATGGACCAGTACATCGGCGGCATCGAGCACGCCGTGATGCACCTGCTGTACGCGCGCTTCTGGACCAAGGTCATGCGCGACTTCGGCCTGGTGAAGTTCGACGAGCCGTTCGTCAACCTGCTCACGCAAGGCATGGTGCTCAACGAGACCTACTACCGCGAAGACGCCTCAAACAAGAAGACCTGGTTCAACCCGGCCGACGTCGAGCTGACCTTCGACGACAAGGGCCGCCCGCAAAGCGCGGTGCTCGAAGCGGATGGCCAGCCGGTCGAAATCGGCGGCACCGAAAAGATGTCGAAGTCGAAGAACAACGGCATCGACCCGCAAGCCCAGATCGAGCAGTACGGCGCCGACACCGCGCGCCTGTTCACCATGTTCGCTTCGCCGCCGGAACAGACCCTGGAATGGTCGAACAGCGGCGTCGAAGGCGCCAGCCGTTTCCTGCGCCGCGTGTGGGCCTTCGGTTACGCGCAGCGCGAGCGCATCGCATCGAGCTTCAAGGGCGAAGCGCAGGGCACGCTGAGCGACGAACAGAAAACGCTGCGCCGCGAAGTGCACAAGGTGCTGCAGCAGGCCGACTATGACCTGAAGCGCATCCAGTACAACACCGTGGTCTCGGCCTGCATGAAGATGCTCAACACGCTCGAATCGGCGAAGCTTGACGACTCGGCTGCATCGAACGCCGTCGTCGCCGAAGGCTTCTCGATCTTCCTGCGTTTGCTGAACCCGGTCGCACCGCACATCACCCACGCGCTGTGGCAAGGCCTGGGCTACGCCGATGCGCACGGCGACATCCTGAACGTGCAGTGGCCGCAGGTCGACCCGGCCGCGCTGGAGCAGTCCGAGATCGAGATGATGATCCAGGTGAACGGCAAGCTGCGCGGCTCGGTCAAGGTGGCCAAGGATGCCGACAAGGCCAGCATCGAAGCGGCTGCGCTGGCGTCGGAAGCGGTGCAGAAGTTCATCGAAGGCACGCCGAAGAAGGTCATCGTCGTCCCCGGTAAACTCGTCAACATCGTGGTGTGACGATGAACGCGCCGAGCAAATATCTGGTGCGTTTGTTCGCAGCCGTGCTGGCGGCGGCGGTCCTGGCGGGCTGCGGCTTCCAGCTGCGCGGCAGCAACGGCCAGTACAACATGCCGTTCCAGTCGATCTGGCTGTCGTTCAACGAGTCGTCGCCGCTGGGCACTGAGCTCAAGCGCAACCTGCGCGCCGGCGATGCCGTGCGCGTGGTGAACGACGCCTCGAAGGCCGAAGCACTGTTCGACGTGATCAGCGAAACGCGCGGCAAGGCGATCCAGTCGCTTAACAGCCTGGGCCGGGTGCGCGAATATTCGCTGAGCTACACGCTGGTGTTCCAGGTGCGCGACGCCAACAATCGCCAGCTGCTGGCGCCGACCGAGATCACCCTGCGCCGCAACATCGCCTTCGATGAGTCGCAGGTGCTGGCCAAGGAATCGGAAGAAGCGCTGCTGTACCGCGACATGCAGACCGACCTGGTGCAGCAGATCCTGCGCCGCCTGGTGGCGATCCAGCCTGTGGGAGCCTGACCCCGCGATGCAGTTACGGCTCGAGGCGCTTGACGGCCACCTGGCCAAGGGATTGGCGCCGTTGTACGTGATCACCAGCGACGAGCACCTGCTCGCGCTGGAAGCGGCCGACCGCATCCGCAAGACCGCGCGCGCGCAGGGCTACACCGAGCGCGACGTGCTGACGGTCGAGCGCACCTTCAAATGGGGCGAGCTGCTGGCGGCCAACCAGGCCTTGTCGCTGTTCGGCGACAAGAAGCTGATCGAGCTGCGCATCCCGACCGGCAAACCGGGCAAGGACGGCAGCGCCGCACTGCAAAGCTACGCCAAGGACCTCAGCCCCGACAACCTGACCCTGATCACGCTGCCCAAGCTGGACTGGCAGACCGCCAAGGCGGCCTGGGTGACCACGCTGCAGCAGGCGGCGGTGTACATCGAGATCCCGAACGTCGAACGCGCCCAGCTGCCGCAGTGGATCGGCATGCGCCTCTCAAGCCAGGGCCAGAGCGCCGAGCGCCAGAGCCTGGACTTCATCGCCGACCGGGTCGAGGGCAACCTGCTGGCGGCGCACCAGGAAATCCAGAAGCTCGGCCTGTTGTACGAGCCGGGCCGCTTGAGCTTCGAGCAGGTGCACGACGCGGTGCTGAACGTGGCGCGCTACGACGTGTTCAAGCTGTCCGAAGCGATGCTGACCGGCGACCCGGCGCGCCTGGCGCGCATGCTCGAAGGCTTGAAAGGCGAGGGCGAAGCGCTGCCGCTGGTGCTGTGGGCGGTGACCGAGGAAATCCGCACGCTGCTAAAATTGAAATCCGGGATGGGGCAGGGCAGGCCGCTGGGCGCGCTGCTCAAGGAATACCGGATCTGGGGTCCGCGCGAGCGGATGATGGAACCGGCGCTGCGGCGCGTTTCCTTGGGAACGCTGGAAGCGGCGCTGCAGGATGCGGCGCAGGTCGATCGCATGGTCAAGGGCTTGCGCTCGAAGGCGTTCGCGGGCGACGCGTGGGATGCGATGTTGCAGCTGGCGTTGCGGGTGGCGCGGTAATTTTTCGCGGTTCGCCGGAGCCGGTTGAACGCGTCGGCGGCAAAGCCGCCAACCCTACGTAGGGTGGACGGGTTTCCCGTCCACGCGTCCACATCACGCCTGCAAACCCGCTCCTATTTCTGCACGCCGACAACGCAACGGGAACAACGATGGACATCACCGCACACATGCACCTGCTCGGCCGCCAGGCTAGAGCCGCTTCGCGCGCGATGGCGCGCGCCGACACGGCCACCCGCAACCGCGCGCTGGAACTGATCGCCGACGCCATCGAACGCGACGCGCCCGAGCTGCGCGCCGCGAACGGGAAAGACCTGGAAACCGCCCAAGCCGCCGGCCTGGCCCCGGCCCTGATGGAGCGCCTGGCGTTATCGGATGCGGCCATCGCCACCATGGTCGCCGGCCTGCGCCAGATCGCCGCGCTGCCCGATCCGGTGGGCGAGATCTCGAACATGAAGGTGCGCCCGAGCGGCATCCAGGTCGGCCAGATGCGCGTGCCGCTGGGCGTGATCGGCATCATCTACGAAGCCCGGCCCAACGTGACGGTCGATGCGGCGGGCCTGTGCATCAAGAGCGGCAACGCGGCGATCCTGCGCGGCGGCTCGGAAGCGATCCACTGCAACCGCGCGCTGGCCAGGCTGGTGGCCGAAGGCCTCGGCAAGGCCGGCCTGCCGCTTGATGCGGTGCAGGTGGTCGACACGGTCGACCGCGCCGCCGTTGGCGCCCTGATCACGATGCCGCAGTACGTCGACGTGATCGTGCCGCGCGGCGGCAAGAGCCTGATCGCGCGTTTGATGGCGGAAAGCACGGTGCCGATGATCAAGCACCTGGACGGCATCTGCCACGTCTACGTCGACGCCAAGGCCGACATCGACAAGGCGCTGGCGATCGCGTTCAACGCCAAGTGCCATCGCTACGGCACCTGCAACACGATGGAGACGCTGCTGGTCGCGCGCGCCATCGCGCCCGCCGTGCTGCCGCGCCTGGCCGCGCTGTATGCCGACAAAGAAGTCGAGCTGCGCGCCGATCCGGAGTCGTTCGCGATCCTGGCCGGCTATCCGCACCTGGTCGCAGCAAGCGAAGAAGACTGGTCTACCGAATACCTGGCCCCGGTGCTGGCAGTGAAGGTGGTGGCCGGCATCGACGAAGCGATGGACCACATCGCGATGTATTCGTCGAAGCACACCGAAGCCATCGTCAGCGAAGACTACAGCGCCGCGATGCGCTTCCTGCGCGAAGTCGATTCGGCCTCGGTGATGGTCAACGCCTCGACCCGTTTCGCCGACGGCTTCGAGTACGGGCTGGGCGCCGAGATCGGCATCTCGAACGACAAGCTGCACGCGCGCGGGCCGGTCGGCCTGGAAGGACTCACTTCGCTCAAGTACGTCGTGTTCGGGCACGGCGAAATTCGTCAATAACCTCAACAAGGAACCGCATGCTGTATCTCTGGACCAAAGCCCTGCACATCGTCTTCATCGCCTCGTGGTTCGCCGGCCTGTTCTACCTGCCGCGCATCTTCGTGAACCTGGCCCAGGAAACCAACCCGGAAGCGACCCGGCGCCTGCTGGGCATGGCGCGCCGCCTGTACCGCTTCTCGATGATCATCTCGGTGCCGGCGGTGCTGCTCGGCCTGTACCTGTGGATGGGCTTCGGGATCAAGGGCGGCTGGCTCCACGCCAAGCTCGCGCTGGTGCTGGTGACCATCGGCTACCATCACATGTGCGGCGGCATCCTCAAGAAATTCGAGCGCGGCGTCAATACGCGCAGCCACACCTGGTATCGCTGGTTCAACGAAGTGCCGGTGGTGCTGCTGCTGGCGATCGTGGTGCTGGTGGTGGTCAAGCCGTTCTGAGCACGGCAACAATCATCTGCGTTTCACGGTCAGCCGGTGACCCGGCTGACGCGTTATCTCTATAGTTTTACAGTTTCATCAACGGACAAAAGGTACCCCTGTAATGGCATCTTATTTTTGCCCATGCCCGCGCGGCATGGAAGCGGCGCTGGCCGAAGAACTGGGCGAGATCGCCCAGCTGAGCACCACCTTCAAGGTGCACAACCAGGTTCCCGGCGGCGTGCACTGCTCCGGTTCCCTGCACGATGCCTGGCTGGTCAACCTGCACTCGCGCATCGCCTCGCGCGTATTGATGCGCATGGGCCAGCGCAGCTACAGCAACGAAAACGACATCTATGACCTGGTGCTCGAGCAGCCCTGGGAAGACTGGTTCGGCCCGGACCACACCATCCGCGTCGACGTCACCGCGGTCAAGTCGCCGCTCAAGAGCCTCGAATTCACGACGCTGAAAATCAAGGACGCGGTCTGCGACCGCTTCCGCGACCAGTTCAACAAGCGTCCGTCGGTCAACACGCGCGAGCCGGACATGCGCATCGCCGGTTTCCTCGACCAGCGCAACTTCATCATCTACCTCGACACCTCGGGCGAAGCGCTGTTCAAGCGCGGCTGGCGCGAAGAGACCGGCGACGCGCCGCTGCGCGAGAACCTGGCCGCCGGCCTGCTGCGCGTGTCGGGCTGGAAGCCGGGCGTGCCGCTGTTCGATCCGATGTGCGGCTCGGGCACGATCCTGGTCGAGGCAGCGCAGATGGTGCAGGGCATCCCGCCCGGCGCGCGCCGCAAGTTCGCCTTCGAACAGTTCCGCGACCACGACCGCCAGGCCTGGGCCGCGATGAAAGCCGCGATCAAGCCCAATCCGCTGCCTGAGCAACCAACCATCTTCGGTTCCGACATCTCGGGCGACATGGTCGCCATGACGCGCCATAACCTGAAGGTGGCCGGCATCCTGTTCGACGTGCCGCTCAAGCAGATCGAAGCCCAGCACGTGGTGGCGCCGACCGAGCAGCCGGGCATTCTCTTGACCAACCCGCCGTACGGCGAGCGGATCGGCGTGCGCGGCGACAGCACCATCCCGCAGGACGACATGGCGAGCGGTTTTTATTCGAGCTTCAGCACGACGCTCAAGCAGCGCTTCGCCGGCTGGACCGCCTACCTGTTCACTGCGGACCTGGGTCTGCCCAAGCTGCTGCGCCTGAAGGAGTCGCGCAAGACGCCATTCTTCAACGGCGCGCTCGAGTGCCGCCTGTTCCGCTTCGACATGGTGGCCGGCTTCAACCGCCGTGAAGGCGCCACCCCAGCGACACCAAAACAGGACTAACCAACCAAGACACCATGCTGCCGCCAACCGAACCATCCGATCTGCCCAAGGACCCGGTCACTCCGGTACCGCTTCCCACTCCGCACAAGATCGCGATGCTGTCGGCCGGTGGCCTGGCCACGCTGCTGGCGGCCCTGTCGATGCTGGGGCCGTTCTCGATCGACGCCTATCTGCCGGCCTTCCCGCAGATCCAGGCGCAGCTGCATGCGACCCCGCTCGAAGTCCAGCAAACCCTGACCGCCTACATGCTGGCCTTCGCCGGCATGGTGCTGTGGCACGGCGCGCTGTCGGACGCCTTCGGCCGCCGCAACGTGATCCTGGTGGCGCTGGTGGTGTTCGCGATCGGCACTTTCGGCTGCGCCGCCGCGTCCTCGGTGCACTACCTGTGGGTGTTCCGCATCATGCAGGGAGTGTCGGCCGGGGCCGGGGTGGTGGTGGGGCGCGCCATCATCCGCGATCTGTATTCCGATACCGCGGCGGCGCGCCTGCTGTCGATGGTGACCATGATCTTCTCGATCGCGCCGGCCATCGCGCCGGTGGTGGGCGGCTGGATCGTCACGCTGTTCGACTGGCGCACCATCTTCATCGCGCTGTGCATCTACACCCTGCTGCTGGGCTGGTTCTGCTGGAAGCACCTGCCCGAAACCGTGCCGCTGCCGAAACGCCAGCCGTTCAATCCGCGCTTCCTGGCGCAGAGCTACGGCGCCATCTTCAGCTCCTTCCTGTTCCACATGAAGGCTGGCGTGACGGCGCTGAACTTCGCCGGCCTGTTCCTGTACATCGCCGCTGCTCCGGTGATGCTGCCCGAGAGCCTGGGCCTTGGTCCATCGGAATTCGCCTGGCTGTTCGTGCCGACCGTGAGCGGCATCTTCCTCGGCTCGCTGATGGCGAATCGCCTGGCCGGCACGATGGACTTCGCGCGCCAGATCCGCATGGGCTTCTTCTTCATGCTCGGCGCCGTGACGTTCAACGTGACTTACCACCTGTTACTGCCGCCGGCGCTGCCGTGGAGCGTGGCGCCGATGTTCTTCTTCACCTTCGGCAGTTCGCTCATCGCGCCCGGCGCCACGCTGCTGGCGCTGGACCTGTTCCCGCACATCCGTGGCACCGTGGCCTCGTGCCAGTCGTTCGTCTCGACCCTGCTTGGCGCGGTGGTGGCGGGCGCGGTGGCGCCGGCGCTGTCGCACTCGGTGCTGGCGCTGGCCCTGGGCCAGGCCGGCTTCGTGCTGCTGTCGCTGCTGTGCTGGGTGACGGCACGGCGGCACCGGCGCAAGCTGCGCGCCAATGGTCAGCACGTGCCGTAATGACAAAAAAGCGTCTGCCATGCAGACCGGGTATAATTGCGCAAATGCAATTGAGACAAGTCTCTTGGGTAAAATTTAACTATTACCACAAGTTGCTGTACAATGCGGCATCTACCATTAGAGCAGATGCTCGGCAAGAGTTATTCGCGTAACTATTGTTCCAGATCAGAAATGTATATATGCTAAGTTACGTTTTTTGCATCGGGAGCAGATGGCACGACGCGTGCCGGTTCCGGGAAATGAGGCGCACGACGTTGTGGCAAGCCGCGGGGTCCGCCACCAACCAAATACCTTCGACAAGTGGCGGCCGTGTTTGACAACATGCACCAATCCGACCAGGACATCCGCAATCGCCTCCTGATTGCCCGACTGCCGGCCATGCCGCAGATCCTGGTCAAGCTGATCGAGCACCTGCAGGCCGACGACCTCGGCATGCCCGAACTCGCCGCCCTGATCGGCAAGGACGCCGGCATGACCGCCAAGCTGCTGGCCGTGGCCAACAGCTCCGCCTACCACCGCACCACGCGCAGCGCCAACCTCGAGCAGTCCCTGACCGCGCTCGGCACCGACATGATCAAGACGCTGGTGATCAGCGACTCGGTGTTCCAGACCTTCAACAGCTTTCCCCATGCCGGCAGCGTCGACCTGCGCGCATTCTGGAAGAACGCCCTCACGGCGGCCGTGATCGCGCGCGACGCGGCGCGCATGCTCGACTACCCGCATCCCGAAGAAGCGTATCTGGCGGGCCTGCTGCACAACGTCGGCCGCCTGGCATTGCTGGCCGCCGCGCCCAAGGAATATGGCTTCAATTTCACCGCGCGCGACGACGAAGACCTGTGCGCAGTCGAGCAGCGCACGCTGCAGATCACCCACACCGAAGCCGGCGCCTGGCTGATCGAGCGCTGGCGCCTGGACTCGTTCCTGGCCGACGCGGTGCTGTACCACCACGAGCCGGGCGAGCGGCTGGAAGCGAGCCACCCATTGATCCGCATCGTGCGCCTGGCGCACGTGCTGGCGGCGCACCCGGACGATGCGGCATCGGTTCTTGAAGCCTGCACCTTGTGCGCGATTCCCGTCGAACGCGCAATGCAGATGCGCGCCGGCGCCGGGCGCCAGGTCGAGCAGGCCGCCGCCCACCTGGGCATCGACCTGAATGGCGCCGACGACGTCGCGGCGCCGCCGGCCTGGGCGCCGCCGACCTTTGATCCGGTGCAGCAGCGCCTGAACGAAGAGATGCGCAATATGGTGCTGGTGTCCGAAGTGGGCCAGACCCTGGCGCGCCAGCAGGGCGAGACCGGCCTGGTCGAAGCGATGACGCGCACCGCGCGCATCCTGTTCGACTTCGACAGCGCCGTGGTGCTGCTCGAGAATCCGACCGGCCAGGCGCTGGCCGGGGCGCCACTGGCCGGCGTGCAGCGCATCGCCGAATTCAGCGTGTCGCTGGCGCGCGGCGGCCCGGTGGCGCAAAGCGCGCTGGATCGCCGTCCGGCGTTCGTCGGGCGCGAGCGCCAGCCGCTCGGCCTGGCCGAAGAACAGCTGCTACGCATGCTGGGCAGCGAGAGCATGGTGGTGGTGCCCTTGGTGTCGGGCGCGCGCTGCATGGGCGTGCTGGTGGGCGGCGTCGCTGCCTGGCAGCTGCCGCACTGCCAGCGGCGCGAACGCTTCATGCAGGCCTTCGGCGTGCAGGCCGCCGGCGCGCTCGACGCCCTGCTGGCCGAACGCGGCCAGGCGCGGCGCCAGCTGGCCGAGGCGGCCGAAGAGTTCCGCGAGACCTCGCGCCGCGTGGTGCACGAAGTGAACAATCCGCTGTCGATCATCAAGAACTACCTCAGCGTCCTGGACAGCAAGTTGGCGCGCCAGGAACCGGTGGGCGGCGAACTGTCGATCCTGAATGAAGAGATCGACCGCGTGGGCCAGCTGATCGGCAGCCTGGCCAACGGCGGCGCGCAGGAAGATGCACGCTGGGGCGCCGCACGACCTACCGATGCGGCCAAGGTGGTCGACGAGGTGCTGCGCCTGTTCCGCGCCAGCAGCTTCGTGCCGTCCTCGATCGAGATCGTGGCGCGCATGCCAGGAGACAATGCGGGAGACAATGCGGGCGACAGCGCCATCCAGGGCGACGCCGACGTGCTCAAGCAGATCCTGGTCAACCTGGTCAAGAACGCCGTCGAAGCGCTGGGCCAGGACGGCAACCGCGGCGCCGGCCGGATCGAGATCGTCAACCGCGGTCACGTCAACCGCGAGCGCCAGCTGTACCTGGAGCTGGTCGTCAGCGACAACGGTCCCGGCCTGTCGCGCGAGGTACTGGCCAATCTGTTCGCGCCGGTGCGCAGCACCAAGGACGCGACTGACGGCAACGGCAACGTCGCGCGCGGCATCGGCCTGTCCATCGTGCACGGCCTGGTCAAGAAGCTGGGCGGCCACATCGATTGCCGCAGCTCGGCCGCCGGCACCGCCTTCGAAATCCTCCTGCCGGCGTGGTCCGGCGCCGGCACCGCGCTCGCGCTGCCGGCGCGCGCGCTCGGCTCCGCCTGACCCACGTCCGACTTCACCATGCCTGCGCATCCCGCGAACAACGCCAATCCGGCCGCCGACCTGTTTTCCGGCGAACCCGCTCCGTTCTCCCAGCACCTGGAGACCGATAGCCAGCCGCGCCTGCTGCTGGTGGACGACGAACCGCGCCTGCTGTCGTCGCTGTACGAACTGCTGCAGGGCCGCGGCTACCGCCTCACCACCGCGCCGTCGGGTTCCGACGCCCTCGATCATCTGTCGCGCCAGCGCTTCGACCTGGTCCTGCTCGACCTGCGCCTGCCGGATATCGGCGGCCACCAGATCATGGACTTCATCAACGAGCGCAACATCGACGCCGACGTGATCGTGATGAGCGGCGAGGTCGGGATCGACGCCGCCATCGGCGCCCTCAAGCGCGGCGCCTACAGCTACCTGCGCAAACCCTATGGCCGCGAAGAGCTGCTGAGCACCGTCAGCAACGCGCTGCAGCGGCGGCGCCTGGCGGCCGAAAACGCGCGCATCGCCAACCAGCTCGAGAATTCCGAGAAGATGTACCGCTACCTGGTCGACTCGTCGCCGGACATCATCTATACGCTCAACCACGAAGGGCGCTTCACGTTCGTGAATGACAGGGCGTATCAGCTGCTCGGCTACACGCGCGAAGAGCTGATCGGCCAGCACTACTCGATCGTGGTGCACGAGGAAGACAGCGAGCGCGCGCGCTACGTGTTCAACGAACGGCGGGTCGACGAACGCGCCTCGCGCAACGTCGAACTGCGCCTGAAATGCCGCGGCGGGCATAGCAACGACCGCACCTTCAACACCACCTTGATGACGATCTCGCTCAACGCGATCGGCATGCACGTGCCCGACCACGAAGTGAAAAAGCTGGAGTTCTTCGGCACCTACGGCGTGGCGCGCGACATCACCGACCGCAAGCGCGCCGAAGAAGTCATCTCCTACCAGGCCTACCACGACATCCTGACCGACCTGCCGAACCGGATCCTGTTCAAGGACCGCCTGGGCCTGGCCGTGATCCAGGCCAAGCGCAAGCAGACCGAGCTCGCCGTGATGTTCATCGACCTCGATCGCTTCAAGCTGGTCAACGACACGCTCGGCCACGTGAAGGGCGACGAGCTGCTGCAGCAGGCGGCGGCGCGCCTGAAGGAATGTTTGCGCAAGGGCGACACCCTGGCACGCCAGGGCGGCGACGAATTCACCATCGTGCTGCCCGAACTGCGCGACCGCGACGACGCGCGCATGGTGGCCGACAAATTCCTCGAAGTGCTGCAGGCGCCGTTCGACCTCGATGGCCACGAAGTGCACATCTCGGCCTCGATCGGCATCGCGATCTACCCCAAGGACGGCGAGTCGATCGACGAGCTGCTGCGCCACGCCGACATCGCCATGTATCAGGTGAAGGCGCTGGGCAAGAACGGCCACAGCTTCTACCACGACTCGATGCTGGAAGTGTCGCACCAGAAGATCGCGCTCGAGCAGGCGCTGCGCCGCGCGCTCGAGCACGACGAGCTGGAGATGTATTACCAGCCGCAGATCGACGCCCTCTCTGGCCGCATCGTCGGCGCCGAGGCGCTGATGCGCTGGAACCATCCGACCCGTGGGCTGCTGTCGGCCGGCGAATTCCTGCCGTTCGCCGAAGAGAACGGCCTGATGCTGCCGATCTCGGACTGGATGATCGGCGCGCTGTGCCGCGACATGCTCAAGTGGAATGCGGTCGGCGCCAGCGACGTGCGCCTGTCGCTCAACCTGTCGCCGCAATACCTCGACCGCGGCGACTTCTTCGAGAAGATGCGCAGCGCGCTGGTGCGCTATGGCCTGGCGCCGAACCAGATCGAAGTCGAGATCACCGAGAACATCTGCATCCGCAATCCGCAGTACGCGATCGAGCAGCTCAATAAACTGTGCCAGCTCGGGGTGTCGATCGCGATCGACGACTTCGGCACCGGCTACTCGTCGCTGTCCTACCTGCACCGCTTCCCGATCCATACCGTCAAGATCGACCAGTCCTTCGTCAACGAGATCCACGAAGAGAACGGCCACTATCCGGTGATCCTGGCGATCATCTCGATCGCGCGCGGCCTGGGCCTGAACCTGATCGCCGAAGGCGTCGAGACCGAGGAACAGGCGCGCTACCTGACCGCCAACGGCTGCCTGACGATGCAGGGCTACCTGTTCTACCGACCGATCGCGCTGCCCGACTTCATGGTGGCGCTGCGTACCCAGCCGGGCCTGAACTGGCAGGCGGCGCAAGCGTAGCGCGCGACGATGCTCGATCTTCCTCCCCAGGCCAATGAGGTCGATGGCGCGGCGCTGCACGCTGATGTGCCGGCCGGCGCGCAAGCCCAGTACAACCTGGGCGTGATGGCCCAGAAGGGGCAGGACCTGAAGCAGGCGCTCCACTGGTACGAGCGCGCGGCGGCGCAAGGCTACGCGCCGGCGCAGTACAACCTGGGCTGGCTGTACGCCAGGGGCCAGGGTGTGGCGGGCGACGTGGCGCGCGCGCTGCACTGGTTCGCCCAGGCCGCGGCGCAGGGCGAACCGGGCGCGCAGCACAACCTGGGCATGATGCTCGACACCGGCAAGGGCGTTGCGCGCGATCCGGAGGCGGCCCTCGGCTGGTACCGGCGCGCCGCCGAACAGGGTTACGCGCGCTCGCAATTCAGCCTGGCGCTGCGCTACGACAGCGGCCAGGGCGTGCCGCGCGACCCGCAACTGGCGCTGGCGTGGCTGCGCAAGGCCGCAGCCCAGGGCCATGCGCCGGCCCAGTTCAACCTCGGCCTGCGCTACGACAAAGGGCAGGATGTGGCCCAGGACAGCGCCCAGGCGCTGCTGTGGTACGGCCGCGCGGCAAGCCAAGGCCACGCCAGCTCGCAGTTCAACCTGGCGCTGATCCACGACGCCGGCCACGGCGTGGCGCGTGACGAAGCGCTGGCGCTAACCTGGTACCGGCGCGCGGCCGAACAGGGCCACGCCGGCGCCCAGGACAGCCTGGGCATGCGCCATGAGCACGGCCAGGGTGTGGCGCGCGACCCGGCCCAGGCAGCGCTCTGGTACCGGCGCGCCGCCGAGCAGGGTTTCCCGGCTGCCCAGTACCACCTGGGCCAGCTGCTCGACGCCGGCAACGGCATGGCGCAGGACCAGGCCCAGGCCACGGCCTGGTACCACCAGGCGGCCGAGCAGGGCCACCTGCGCGCCCAGTTCGACCTCGGCCTGCGCTACGAAAACGGCGTCGGCGTGGCGGTGGACGGCAAACAGGCGCTGGCCTGGTACCGGCGCGCGGCGGCCCAGGCCTATGCGCCGGCCCAGTACATGGTCGGCGCGCTGATCGACCGCCTCGACGCCGGTTCGCCGGGCGAGGCGGCCGACTGGTTCCACAAGGCGGCCGAGGGGGGCCACGCGCTGGCCCAGTTCGAGCTGGGGCTGCGCTACGACTGCGGCAAGGGCGTCGAGCGCGATTACGAAGCAGCGCATTTCTGGTACCTGTGCGCGGCGCGCCAGGGTCACGCGCGCGCCCAGTTCAACCTCGGCGTGATGTACGCGGCCGGGCAGGGCGCGCAACGCGACCTGGTCGAGGCGTATGCGTGGCTGCACCGCGCCGGCGGCGCCGGCCTCGGTGCGGCGGCCGGCTACCTGGAGCGCATTACGGCGCGGATGGACCCGCAGCTACTGGCGCAGGCGCGGCGTTTGTTGTAGGGTGAGCGGCTTCGCCGTCCATTCCACGACCAATGAAAAAGCTGCTCCTGCCCCTGATGCTCGGCCTGGCCTTCGCGGCCATGCCATCGCACGCCGCCGCACCCTCCACCGGCGTCAAGCCCCTCGCTTTCGACCGCAAGGCCTACGCCATCGACTACAAGAAGTTCGTCCTGCCCAACGGCCTGACGCTGCTGGTGCACACCGACCGCAGCGTGCCGGTGGTGGGCGTGAACATGTGGTACCACGTCGGTTCGCGCAACGAGAAGCGCGGCAAGACCGGCTTCGCCCACCTGTTCGAGCACTTCTTCTTCAACGGTTCCGAGAACTACCCGCACGGCTTCCGCGAGGCGATGGACGACCTGGGCGCCAACAACCGCAACGGCACCACCAACACCGACCGCACCAACTTCTTCGAAGACGTGCCGACTTCGGCGCTGGAGCGCACGCTGTTCCTGGAATCGGACCGCATGGGCTTCCTCGGCAATTACATCTCGAAGGAGATGCTGGAGCGCGAACGCGGCGTGGTGCAGAACGAGAAGCGCCAGGGCGAGAACCAGCCCTACGGGCGCGTGCGCCTCGAAGTGGCGGCCAAGATGTTCCCGTATTCGCACCCGTATTCGTGGTCGACCATCGGCAGCATGGAAGACCTGGCGGCGGCCTCGCTGGACGACATCAAGGAGTGGTACCGCACCTATTACGGCCCGAACAACGCGGTGATCTCGCTGGCCGGCGACATCACGCCGGAACGCGCCTACGAGCTGGTCAACAAGTACTTTGGCGCGATCCCTCCGGGCCCGCCGCTGCCGCGTCTAGAGGCGTGGATTCCCGAACTCGAACGCGATATCCGCGACGAGATGGAAGACCACGTGCCGCAGGTGCGCATCTACCGCAGCTGGCACGTGGCCGGCTGGCGTGACGCCGACAGCCAGCGCCTGAACCTGCTGGCCGGCGTGCTGGCCGGCTCGAAGAGCGCGCGCCTGGACCGCAGCCTGGTCTACGAGAAGGGCCTCGCCACCGCCGTCTCGGCCTACGTCAACGACCGCGAACTGGGCGGCACTTTCGACATCGTCGCCACCCTGAAACCGGGCGCCGATCCGCTGGCGGTCGAGCGCGAGATCGAGCGCGTGCTGGCCGAGCTGCTGGCCAAGGGCCCGACGCCGGCCGAGCTGTCGCGCGTGAAAACGCGCGAGCTGGCCGATTTCTCGCGCAGCCTGGAACGCCTGGGCGGCTTCGGCGGCCGTTCCGACGTGCTGGCCGAAAGCATGACCTACGGCGGCAAGCCGGACGCGTACCTGGATCGCCTGGAGCTGTCCGCCAATTCGACCGCGAAGCAGGTGCAGGACGCCGGCCAGCGCTGGCTGCGCGGCCACCACTACACGATGACGGTGCGCCCGGCCCCCAAGCTGGCCGCCACCGCATCGACCATCGACCGCAAGCAGCTGCCGGCGCTGGGCGAGGCGCCCGACGTCACCTTCCCGGCGCTGCAGCGCGCGCAGCTGAAGAACGGCGTCAAGGTGGTGCTGCTCGAACGGCACTCGGCGCCGATCGTCAACGTGGCGCTGGCCGTGGATGCCGGCGCGGCCTCAGACAGCGCGGACAGCGCGGCCAAGACCGGCACCGCCTCGCTGGCGCTCGACCTGCTCGACAAGGGCAGCAAGACGCGCGACGCGTTCGCGTTGTCCGACGCGCTGGAGAACCTGGGCGCGCGCCTGTCGACGTCGACCACGCCGGACCTGTCGCTGGTGCGCCTGCAAGCCACCAGCGCCAACCTGGCGCCGTCGCTCGGCGTGATGGCCGACGCGGCATTGAATCCCGCCTTCGCGCAGGACCAGTTCGCGCTGCAGAAGGCGCGCCGCCTGGCCCAGATCGGGCAGGAGAAGGCGCAGCCGAACAGCCTGGCGCTGCGCCTGATGCCGGGCCTGCTGTATGGTCCGCAACACGCCTACGGCAAGCCGGCGTCGGGTTTCGAAACGACGGTGCAGGGCGTCGGGCGCGACGACCTGGCGGCGTGGCACGCGGCCTGGTTCCGTCCCGCGAGTGCCACGATCGTGGTCGCCGGCGACACCACCATGGACCAGCTGCTGCCGGCGCTGGAAGCGGCTTTTGGGCGCTGGCAGGGCGGCAGCGCGCCGGCCAAGCAGATGGCCACGGTGCCGGCCACCGCGGGCAAGCGCGTGATCCTGGTCGACAAGCCGGACGCGCCGCAATCGACCATCGTCGCGGCCCACGTCTCACAAGCCTACGGCCAGCCGGAAGACCTGGCGATCGAACCGGTGATGCAGAACTTCGGCGGCATCGCCACCTCGCGCCTGAACCGCAACCTGCGCCTGGACAAGCACTGGAGCTACGGCACCAGCGCGCGCCTGCCGGAAGTTCGCGGCCAGCGTCCGTTCTACGTGCTGGCGCCGGTGCAGACCGACAAGACAGTGGAAGCGATGCGCGAAGTGGCGAAGGAAGTGCGCGGGGTGGCGGGCGAACGGCCGCTGGTCGGCGCCGAATACCAGAGCATCATGCGCAATATGACGGCGCGCCTGCCGGGGCGCTTCGGCACGCTCGATGCGCTGGAAGGCGCGGCGCTGTCGACCGTCAACCTGGGGCTGGCGGACGATTACTGGAACCGTTATGCGGCCGGCGTGCGCGGCCTGTCCGAGCAGCAGCTGGGCGCGGCGGCGGGCAAGTTCGTGCGGCCGGACGAGGTGGTGTGGGTGGTGATCGGCGACCTGCGCCGGATCGAGGCCGGGGTGCGCTCGCTGGGGTGGGGCGAGGTCACCGTGGTCGATGCCGATGGCAAACCGCTACGGTAACGGTTGATACGGGCCGGCGCATGCCGGCCTGTTTCTCGAATGCCAAGGCCACCCAGTTCAGCATCAGTTCAATAAACCAACACATTCCTTGATGTCTCACATTTGAACCGTCGCTACCGGTGCGCGAGTGCGGCTTCTCACGAAGCGCCGGTGTACATCACGTTATACTGTATGTCCATACAGTCACGTGCGCATGATGGAACTTACCGACAAGCTCGAAATCCTGGCCGACGCGGCCAAGTACGACGCCTCCTGCGCCAGCAGCGGCGCGCCCAAGCGCGGCTCCGAGGGCAAGGATGGCCTGGGAGCCACCACCGGCATGGGCATCTGCCACAGCTACACGCCCGATGGCCGCTGCGTCTCGTTGCTCAAGATCCTGCTCACCAATTTCTGCATCTACGACTGCCAGTACTGCATCAACCGGCGCAGCTCGAACGTGCCGCGCGCCCGTTTCGCGGTCGACGAAGTGGTCAAGCTGACGCAGGATTTTTACCTGCGCAACTACATCGACGGCCTGTTCCTGAGCTCGGGCATCATCCAGTCGGCCGACTACACCATGGAGCAATTGGTGGCGGTGGCGCGCCAATTGCGTGAAGTACACCAGTTCCGCGGCTACATTCACCTCAAGACGATTCCCGACGCCGACCCGAAACTGATCGAAGAAGCCGGCCGCTGGGCCGACCGCCTGTCGGTGAACATCGAGCTGCCGACCCACGACAGCGTGACCCGTTTGGCGCCCGAAAAGAACGTGCACACGATCAAGCTGGCGATGGGTTCGATCCGCCGCAAGCTCGACGAAAAGGCCGAGGAACCGAAGGCGCCGAGCTTCGCTCCGGCCGGCCAGAGCACGCAGATGATCGTCGGCGCCGACAGCAGCGACGACCACACCATCCTGAACACGGCAGAGACGCTGTACGGTAGCTATAAACTCAAGCGTGTGTACTACTCGGCCTTCAGCCCGATTCCGCAAAGCCCCAGGAGCGTGCCGCTGGCGCCGCCGCCGCTGCTGCGCGAGCACCGCCTGTACCAGGCCGACTTTCTGCTGCGCGGCTACGGCTTCACGGCGGGCGAGTTGATGCCGCAGACCGGCAACCTGGCGCTGGACGTCGATCCCAAGCTGGCCTGGGCGCTGGCCAATCGCGAGCACTTCCCGATGGACCTGAACCGGGTCGATGCATCCCTGATCCCGCGCATTCCCGGCATCGGCATCCGCAACGCCAAGCGCCTGGCCGACCTGCGCCGGCTGCGCCGCATCCGCTGGGAAGACCTGTCGCGCCTGCGCTGCAGCCTCAAGAAGCTGGCGCCGTTCGTCGTCACCGCCGACTACAAGCCGGCCCAGGGCGGGACCAGCTCCGAACTGCTGCGCAAGCACATGGCCGATGCGCCGCAGCAGATGAATCTGTGGCCGGAACTGCAGGCGGCATGAGACCCGATCCCGGCGCAGGGGGCAATACGGCCAACGGCGCCGGCAGCGCCAGCACCGCCGCGGCCCTCGCCGCCACGGCTGCCGCCGACGCCCGCGCCGGCCGGCCGCTGCTGGTTTCGACCTTCACCGAATGGCGCGCGGTGGCGCGTGAACTGCTGCGCGCCGGCGTGGCGCCCGAAGCAGTGACCTGGGGCGCGCCCGGCGCCGACCTGTTCTCGGGTGCGCCGGCTTGTGCGCCGGCTGCGCATAATGGGGCAGACCTCCTGTCCGCCCCGCCACCGGTGGGGCGCCAGGAGCCTGCCAACCCGGCGGCGCCGCGGCCGCAAGTGCCGCGCTCGCTGATGGAGATGCTGCAGACCGCCGCCTGCTACCGCGACCACGACCGCTGGGCCTTTTTGTACCGCGTGATCTGGCGCTGGCAGCAGGGCGAGCACGACGTGCAATCGCCCGCCGATGCGGACGGGCAGCGCTTGCACACGATGGTCAAGGCGGTGCGGCGCGAGGTGCACGACATGCATGCCTACATCCGATTCCGCGAACGGCCGATCGAGGCCGGCGCACCGCATTTCGTGGCCTGGTTCGAGCCGGCCCACGACGTGCTGCCGCAGGTGGCCGAACACTTCGTCGCGCGCATGGGCAAGGTCAGCTGGATGATCGCCACGCCCGACGCCAGCGTGCTGTGGGATGGCAAGACCCTGCACAACACCGGCCCCCTGATGTCGAGCGCGGCCGACCTCGACGATGCCGGCGAAGCCCTGTGGCTGACCTATTACCGCAGCATCTTCAACCCGGCACGCCTGAACACGCAAGTGATGAACAGCCACATCCCGTCGCGCTTCTGGAAGAACCTGCCGGAAGGCGCGCTGGTGCCGTCCCTGGTCAGCCAGGCCGGCCTGGGCGCGCGCCGCATCGGCCAGGTGCAGACCGTGGGGCGGCGCAGCGGCACCACCATCCCGATCACGGCCGAGAAGGCGCAACCCGAGCGCCAGCAGCCGTCGCAACTGGACGAATGCCGGCGCTGCGAGTTGTGGGAGCACGCGACCCAGGCGGTCGGCGGCGAAGGGCCGAAGAGTGCAAGGATCATGATCGTCGGCGAGCAGCCGGGCGACCAGGAAGACCTGGCCGGCCAGCCCTTCGTCGGCCCGGCCGGCAAGCTGCTCGACCGCGTGTTCGAGCAAGCCGGCGTGGAGCGCAAGGGCGTCTACATCACCAACGCCGTCAAGCATTTCAAGTGGGAGCCGCGCGGCAAGCGGCGCCTGCACAAGACCCCGGCGCAGAAGGAAATCGAAGCCTGCCATTACTGGCTCGAGAAAGAGATCGCCACCCGCAAGCCGAAGGTGATCGTGGCCATGGGCGCGACCGCGCTCAAATCGGTGCTGCAGACTGGCAGCGTTACGCTCAAGGACAAGCTCGGCCGCCCGGTGCGTCATGGCGACAGCTGGGTGGTGACGATCTACCACCCCTCGTACGTGCTGCGCGTGCCGGACGAAGCGACCAGGCACGAAGCGTTTTCGGTCATGGTCAAAGGCTTGCAGATGGCGCAGGAATTGCTGGATCGTCCGGACCTGCCGGAACCGCCGGCAGAATGACGACCGCATAAAGTATGCATAATATGCAACACTAATTGATTTGCAACATCCTGTTACGTCTGGCTTGCGCCGACGGCGAATCGCTTTAAGCTTGACGCCACCATAACAACAGGATGTCTCCATGCGCACACTCGTCGTTCCGGCACTTTGCCTGTGCCTGCTATACATTCCCGCCGCGGCGCAGTCGACCGATGGCGCCCCTGCAAACGCGGCCGCTGCCCAGCCGGCGACGGCGGCCGACGCCGGCTCGGCAAGCGCTGCGCCTGACAACGCCGAAGCAGTCCCGGAACAGATCCGCGTGGTCGCCCAGCGTCCCGGCCCGGGCATGTGGAAAGTGTCGAAAGGCGAGCACGTGCTGTGGGTGTTCGGTACCTACGCACCACTGCCGAAGGACATGCAATGGCGTTCGGCGCAAGTCGAGGCCGTGATCCGCAGTGCGCAGGAATACCTGGCGCCGCCGCAAGCCTTGGCCAAGCCGGGTTTCTTCAAGTACGTCACGCTGCTGCCGTCGATGATCGGCATGCGCAAGAACCCGGATGGCGCCACGCTGCGCGACGTGATGCCGGCCGGCGATTACGCCCGCTGGAGTGGGCTCAAGGCGAAATACCTGCCCGACAACGACGACGTCGAACGCGAGCGCCCGATCTTCGCGGCGCAAGTCCTGACGGATGCGGCGCGCCGCCAGGCCGGGCTGTGGAGCGACAAGACGGTGCGTGATCAGATGGTCGAGCTGATCAAGAAGAACAAGCTCAAGGAAACGACCTCGACCTTCGAGATCCCGATGGACAATGCGCGCACGGTGCTGAAGAACTTCAAGAAGTCGACCATCGGCGACGCCGCATGCCTGGCGCGGACCATGGCGACGCTGGAAAGCGACATCGCCGCCGCCAGCGCGCGCGCCAATGCCTGGGCCAAGGGCGACATGGAGGAAATGCGCAAGCTCGACTTTTCGAGCCGCGAAGAAGCCTGCTTCGGCGCCATGATGAACAGCGCCGCCTTCGACGCCGAGCCGGAATTCAGGAACATGAAGGACCGCGCCAATGCCAGGTGGGTCATGTCGGCCGAAAAGGCGCTGGCATCGAATGCCTCGACCTTCGCCATGCTGCCGATCGGCGCCATCCTCGATCCGAAGGGCGTGATCGCGGCGCTGGCCGCCAGGGGCTACCAGGTCGAGCAGCCGGAGTGATGCGGCAGCGCGCAGGGCAGGGATGCCGTGCGCGTCATGCAACTTGAGAATTTGTCAAAACTTCGCAAAGACGCGTAAAATGCTGGCACACGCGGGTGTAGCTCAATGGTAGAGCAGGAGCTTCCCAAGCTTAAGACGAGGGTTCGATTCCCTTCACCCGCTCCAGTCACCACGGCACGCGCCGTATCGACACCCTTCATCGACGTTCCAGACCGCCCGGCCAACTCAGCGCGGATGCGCATCCTGGTTGCCATCCCTGAGCACGACCCAGTTGCTGCTGACGACATCCACCTCCAGCTCTTCGTGCCGGCTGCAGATCGTGCACGTGCGCCTGCTGGTCGCGTCATCGTATTGCCACGCATGCACGGACAGGAAGACCCTGCGCAGAAGCAGGACCAAGGAATGGAATGGCGTGCCGTAGCTCATACGATGTTGTCCAGGAGTGAATGACGACTAGGTGGAGTATGAATTTCCAGCGCGCAATCAACGTGTGTTTTCCCGGTTCTGCGGCTGTTTCAGCTTGATCAGCATTAAGGATCGGCATGGGCATCGACGCTGCTGAACTGCGCCGGCTCCGATACGGGCGCGCTATGCTGAGCGCTCCCGCTTGAGCCGAGCAAGGAACGCCATGTCTTCCGAATCGCATCCCCACTCCCAGCGCCGCCGCCTGCTGGCGGCACTCGCCGGTGGTGCCGGCAGCCTGTTGCTGCCGCCGCTGCACGCCGCGCCAGCGCCGTTGATCACGCGTCCGATTCCGTCCTCGGGCGAGGCGATTCCCGTCATCGGCCTGGGCAGCTGGATCACCTTCAACGTCGGCCGCGACCCGCAGGCGCGCGCCGAGTGCGCCGCCGTGATGCGCGCCTTCTTCGCCGGCGGCGGGCGGCTGATCGACTCGTCGCCGATGTACGGCTCGGCTCAGGACGTGATTGGCGAAGCCATCCAGGCAATCAAGCCGGCGCGGCTGTTTTCGGCGGACAAGGTGTGGATCGGCGGCGGCGCGCGTGGGCCGGGCCAGATTGAGGCCTCGCGCCGCCTGTGGCGCGTGCCGCGCTTCGACCTGCTGCAGGTGCATAACCTGCTGTCGTGGGAAGAGCATCTGCCGCACTTGCTGGCGATGAAGCGGGAAGGGCGGCTGCGCTACGTCGGCATCACCACTTCCGAAGGACGGCGCCATGGCGAGATCGAGAAGATCATGGCGGCGCAACCAATCGACTTTGTGCAGGTCTCGTACAACGCGCTCGACCGCGAAGTGGAGCAGCGTATCCTGCCGCTGGCGCGCGAGCGGCGCATCGGCGTGATCGTCAACCGGCCGTTCCGCCAGGGCGACCTGACCGCGGCGCTGGCCGGCAAACCCTTGCCGGGCTGGGGCGCAGAAATCGGCTGCACCACCTGGGCCCAGGCGCTGCTCAAGTTCATCGTGGCGCATCCGGCCGTCACCTGCGCCATTCCCGCCACCTCGAGCGTGGCGCACGTGCGCGAAAACCTGCTGGCCGGCACCGGCCGCCTGCCGGACGAAGCGCTGCGCAAACGCATCGCCCAGGATGCGGAAAGAGCGGCATGAGCGAGTGGTGGACCTACTCGCTGAGCGACTTCCTGATGTTTTCGGCGCGCAGCTACTGGCGCCTGACCGAGCTCTACAACCGCGACGTGTGGCCGGCCCAGCTGGTGGCGCTGGCCGCCGGCATCGTCGTCCTCGGCTGCATCGTCCGCTCCGGCGCAAGAGCGCAGCGTGTGGCGTACCTGGTGCTGGGCGCCGGCTGGGCCTGGGTCGGATGGGCGTATCACCTGACGCGCTATGCCGACATCAATACCGGCGCGCCGTATTTCGCGGCCGCCTTCGCGCTGCAGGCGCTGCTGTTGTGGCTGTGTGCGCTGCGTCCGGGCAGCTTGACGACGTCGCCCCTGCGCCGACGGGGCGGACTGCTTATCACCGGCGCCGGCGTACTTGCCTATCCCTTGCTTGCGCTGGTTGACGGACACGGCTGGAGCCGGGCCGAAGTCTTCGCCATCGTGCCCGATCCGACCGCGGTCGTTACGTTCGGCGTGCTGCTGGCGTTGCGCGCGCACTGGCTGGCCTGGATCATCCCGCTCGCATGGTGCGCCGCCAGCAGCATCACCTTGATGGAACTACGCCTCTGGCAGGCGTGGGTGCCGGCTACATGCGCGGTGCTGGCGATCACGGCCGGGCTGGCCGCGCGACAACAAGAACGCCCGCTCAACTCGACAGCAGATTCCCCGACCTGAACGAATCCGCGCCCGCCACCTTGCACACGTGCATGCCGCGCAGCAGATGCCGGTGCGCAGTGCTGGCAAACAGCAGTCCCGGCCGCGTGGCCGCCACCGGCGTCACCTGGCCGCTGACCGGATTGACGATGTCGGCGATCGGCTCGCCTGCCGCCACCTGGTCGCCCAGCCGTTTATGGAACACCAGCACGCCCGCATGCGGCGCCGCCAATGGCTCGACCGCGTCCAGCGGCAGCGGCTGGCACTGCGGCGCCGGCAGCGGACGCTGCTCGATGTCGAGCACGCCGGCGCGCGCCAGGTATTGCAGGATCGCGTCGGCGTCCTGGCGCGCATAGTCGTAGCGCACGTCGTTCTCGCCGCGCAGCTCGACGGTGACGGCGACGCACGACGGTGGAATGTTTGCCTCCGTAAAATGGTCCTGCAAATCCCACCAGACCCGGCTGCAGGCTTCGTCGAAGGCTTCGCCGCCCGATTCCTTGGCCACCAGCAGCACGCGCGCGCCCATCAGGTCGGCCAGCGGCTGCACTGCCTCGGTCAGCGGCGTGCCGGTGTACATGTGCAGCACGGCTTCGTTGTCGCAGTGCAGGTCGAGCACGATGTCGGCGTCGATCGCCAGCGTCAGCAGGGCCTTTTTCAGCGTGGCGGCATTGTCCTGCGGCTCCCATTCGGACACGGCGCGGCGCGCCTCGGCGCGGATCAGGGCGACGTTGGCGCCGGCGTCCGAGCCCAGCTTGCCCGCCAGCGTTTGCTTGAGCTCGTCGGCCACGTGGCGGTAGGCGCGGTTGAAGTTGGTGCCGGTGGACAGGTCGTAGCGGCCGAACGGCGCGCCGTGCAGCACCTGCGACAGGCCGAGCGGATTAGCGGCCGGCACCAGGATGATCTCGCCCTTGATCTTGCCCGCAGCTTCCAGACGCTCCAGTTCGCCGCGCAGCACGTGCGCCACCAGCATCGCCGGCACCTCGTCGGCGTGGATCGCGGCCTGGATATAGACCTTCTTGCCGCTCCCAGCGCTGCCGTAATGGAAAGAATTCAGGTGCAGGGTAGCGACGTTGTCGTCGATGGCGATCGGGTGTTTCGTCGAATGCATGGCGGGCGGCTCCGGCGGATTGGGAAAGGGAGATTATGGCCGATTCCGCCAGGAGACTTCGCACGGCCGGGCGCGCCGGTTGCCGGACCCGCCGCTGGGATATAATGACAGCCGTTTTTTCCTGCATACCTCAACTTCCCATGTCTTCTGAAAAGCCCACCAACGGCCCGGCGCGGTCGATGCTGTACGATCCCACCGAACACCGCATCCGCAGTTTCGTCACCCGCGCGGGACGGCTGTCGACCGGGCAGGCGCGGGCGTTCGAAGAGTTCGGCGACAAGTTCCTGGTCGAATACAAGAAGGAGCCGCTCGACCTGGCGCAAGCGTTCGGCCGCACCGCTCCGGTGATTCTCGAGATCGGCTTCGGCATGGGCGACACCACTGCCCATATCGCGCGCCTGATGCCCGAGAAAGATTTCCTGGGCGTCGAAGTGCACACCCCGGGCGTGGGCAGCCTGCTCAAGCAGATCGGCGAGCAGGACATCCAGAACCTGCGCCTGATCCAGCACGACGTGTTCGAGGTGCTGAACCACATGATCGGCGACGCCACCCTGGCCGGCGTGCACGTATTCTTCCCGGACCCGTGGCACAAGGCGCGCCACAACAAGCGGCGTCTGATCCAGCCTGCCTTCGTGAAGCTGCTGTGCCAGAAGCTGGTCCCAGGCGGCTATCTCCACCTGGCCACCGACTGGGAAGACTACGCGGTGCAGATGCTGGAAGTATTGAGCGCCGAACCGGAGCTGGCCAACACCGCCGAAGGCTACGCGCCGCAACCGGCCTACCGTCCGCTGACCAAGTTCGAGAACCGCGGCATCAAGCTCGGCCACGGCGTGTGGGACCTGGTGTTCACCCGCAAATAAATATCTTATACCGGCGTCTTCTGCCGGCGCTCCGCTAGGCGCGCCGTACATCGGATTGCCGCAGCGCCTCGTCGTTCGCGGCTCCGGCTTCGTCGTTCGTCGCCCGCCGCTGTTTTCTTCCCCTTGCTGTTCCTACACTGAACCTGTTGCTATACATTAACGGGTACGGAGGAGAGCATGTTCAAGCGCATCGCGGCATGGTGGAACGAGTGGGACGACGAAATGCTGGCGCTGCTTCAGCAGCCGCAGCTCGCGTCCGGAGTGCGGCCGGGCTGGCGCCGCAACATGGCCTGTAAAGTCGGTACGCTGACGCCGATCGAACGCCAGGAACTGTACCGCTTCTGCACGACCTACCGCGGATGGGCCATGGTGCGGCTCGTTGCCAGGTTGTGCCTGGCCTTCTCGGTGCTTGGCGCGATGTACAAGTTCGGGGCAAAGCCCGACATGCACTTGTGGCGGGTGATGGTCACCGCCAATGCGCTTGGCTTCATGACGTGCATGGGCCTGGTGATGATCTGGTTCAATCACACCAAATACGTCCATCTCGGCAAGAAGACGCTCGCTAAACAGATAACCCTGGCCGCGCTGGGAGGCCTGTTGGTCGGTGTCCTGGTCGTGATGATGCGGGGCGGCGGCTCCTGGACCAACCTGGTCGACAGGCTGCCAGCCACCATGATCGGCGTCGCCTTCGGCATGCTGATGCTGCTGATCCCGGGCACCGCCCTGGCCATGATCCGCAGCCGTCACCACGAGCTGCTCACCGCCCAACTGACGCAGGAGGCCGAACAGGCGCGCCTGGCGCGCGAACTGAGCGAAACGCAATTGCGCCTGCTGCGTGCCCAGATCGAGCCGCACTTCCTGTTCAACACGCTGGGCGCGGTGCAGCAGCTGGCGCAGGAGGGCGCGCCGAAAGCCGCCGAACTGACTGCACACCTGATCGACTTCCTGCGCGCCAGTACCAGCGACATGCGCTGTGAACAGGTGTCGCTGGATACCGAGCTGGGACTGGTCGCATCGTACCTGGGCGTGATGCAGATCCGCCTGGGCGAGCGCCTGCGCTTCAGCATCGACCTGCCGCCGGCCCTGGCCGACACGCAAGTACCCAGCATGCTCGTGCTGACCCTGGCCGAGAACGCCATCAAGCATGGCATCGAGCCCTCCCTGCGCGGCGGCGAGATCGCGGTCACGGTGCGCGAGGAAGGCGGCCGCATCCGTGTCCAGGTGCGCGACAGCGGCGTCGGCATGAGCGATACGCCCGGCAACGGCACCGGCCTGGAAAACCTGCGCCATCGTCTGCGGCTGGCCTATGGCGACGCCGCTTGCCTGCTGCTCAGCGAAGCCGAACCGGGCCTGCTGGCCGAGATCGTCGTTCCACGCAAGGCAGCCCAATGACCGTGAAAGTGCTGGTCGCCGAAGACGAACCGCTGATGCGCGAGCGCCTGCTCGGCATGCTGGCCACGGCCTGGCCCGAGGCGCAGGTGGTGGCGGTGGCGGAGAACGGCATCGACGCCTGGGACGCTTTTCTCGAACACGCGCCGCAGGTGGTGTTCCTCGACATCCGCATGCCCGGCATGTCGGGCCTGGAAGTGGCGGCGCGCATCGGGCGCGGGGCGCACGTGGTGTTCGTCACGGCCTATGACCAGTACGCGGTCGACGCATTCGACGCCGGCGCGGTCGACTACCTGCTCAAACCCTTGCAGCCGGGCCGGCTGGACAAGGCGCTGGCGCGCCTGCGCGACAAGCTCGAGCGGCGGCCGGACGACGTCAGCGAAGTGGTAGGGCAGTTGCGCGCCGGCGAGCGCAAGCCCGAGCGGCTGAAATGGCTGAAGGCGACCGTGGGCAAGCAGATCCGGCTGATCGACGTGAATGAGGTGCTGTTCTTTCAGGCCGACAGCAAGTACACGCGCGTGGTGCTGGAAGGTTCCGAAGCGCTGGTGCGCATTGCGTTGAAAGAACTAACCGGCGGGCTCGACCCTGAGCGCTTCTGGCAGATCCACCGCGGCACGCTGGTCAATGTGACCGCGATCCGCGCCGCCGAACGCATCGACGCCGAACGCATGCAGGTGCTGCTGCGCGGCAGCAGCGAAGTGTTGCCGGTCAGCCGTAGTTTTACTCACCTGTTCCGCGAGTAAAGCGCGGCAGGTTTACATCATCTCGCCGATCAGCGCGACGATCTCGTCGCCGTACGACACCAGCTTCTTCTCGCCCACGCCCGACACGCCGCGCAGGGCGTCGATCGAGGTCGGCTTGACCTTGGCGATCTCGCGCAAAGTGGCGTCCTGGAACACGACATAGGCCGGCACGCCGTGCTCGCGCGCGGTGCCCATGCGCCACGAGCGCAGGCGGTCGAAGATGGCTTGCTCGGAGCGCGACAGTTCGGTCTCTTCGTAGCTCGAGCGCGAGGTGCTCTGGCGCTTGGGCTTGACCGGTTTCTGGTACTGGCGCAATTGCACCTTCTGCTCGCCCTTGAGCACGGGCCGCGCGGCATCGGTCAGCTTGAGCGAGCTGAAGGCGTCATGGTCGACCGTCAATAGCCCCAGCGCAATGGCCTGGCGCGCAATCGCACGCCACTCCTGTTCGCTGCGGTCGGCGCCGACGCCGTACACCGTCAGCTTGTCGTGGTGCCACTGGCTGATGCGTTCGGTCTGGGCGCCGCGCAGCACGTCGATCACGTGACCGGCGGCGAAACGCTGGTCGACCCTGTACACGGTCGAGAGCAGCTTTTGCACCGGCACCGTGCCGTCGAAACTGACCGGCGGAATCAGGCAGGTGTCGCAATTGCCGCACGGACCGGAGCGCTCGCCGAAATAGTCGAGCAGGCGCATGCGCCGGCAACTGAGCGTTTCGCACAGGCCGAGCATGGCGTCGAGCTTCATCGACAGCACGCGCTTGAAGGTTTCGTCGGCTTCGGACTCGTCGATCATGCGCCGCTGCAGCACCACGTCCTGCAAGCCATACGCCATCCAGGCGCTGGCGGGCGCGCCGTCGCGGCCGGCGCGGCCCGTCTCCTGGTAATACCCCTCGATACTTTTCGGCAGATCCAGATGGCAGACGAAACGCACGTCCGGCTTGTCGATGCCCATGCCGAAGGCGATGGTGGCGACCATCACGATGTTCTCTTCGCGCAGGAAGCGCGCCTGGTTGGCGGCGCGCACCGTGTGCTCCATGCCGGCGTGGTAGGCCATGGCGCGGATGCCGTTCTCGTTCAGGAAGTCGGCGGTTTCCTCGACTTTTTTTCTCGACAGGCAGTAGACGATGCCGGAATCCTGGGCGTGTTCGGCGCTGATGAAGTCGATCAGCTGCTTGCGGCCGGTGGTCTTTTCGACGATCGAGTAACGGATGTTGGGACGGTCGAACGACGACACGAACTGGCGCGCGTCTTCCAGCTGCAGGCGGTGCGCGATCTCGGCCCGGGTCTGCCCGTCGGCGGTCGCGGTGAGGGCGATGCGCGGCACGTTCGGGAAGCGCTCGTGCAGGATCGACAGGCGAATGTATTCAGGCCGGAAATCGTGGCCCCATTGCGACACACAATGCGCTTCGTCGATGGCGAACAGCGAGATGCGCGAGGCCTCGAACAGTTCCAGGCAGCGCGGCGTCATCAGGCGCTCGGGCGCCACGTACACCAGGTCAATTTCTCCGCTGCGCACCAGTCGTTCGATGCGCATGGATTCTTCGAAGCTCTGGGTCGAGTTCAAAAAGGCGGCGCGCACGCCGACTTCTTCCAGCGCGTCGACCTGGTCCTGCATCAGCGCGATCAGGGGCGAAACGACCACGCCCACGCCATCGCGCAGCAGGGCCGGGATCTGGTAGCACAGCGACTTGCCGCCGCCGGTCGGCATCAGGACCAGGGCGTCGCCGCCACTGGCCACGTGCTCGACGATTTCGCCCTGCTGCCCGCGGAAAGCGGGGTAGCCGAAGACGGTCTCGAGCACATGGAGGGCGCGGGCGCCGAGGTCGGCGCCAGTATCGGGATTCATACTTTCAATTCTAATGGGGGGTGGGCGCCCGGATCATTCTTTCCAGAGGACCAGACCGAAATGGCCGGTCACGAGCACCAGGATACCGAATACGATACGGTACCAGGCGAAGATCGTGAAGTCGTGCGAACTGATGTAACGCAGCAGCCAGCGCACGCACAGGAAGCCGGCGATGAAGGCCGACACGAAGCCGAGGCCAAACAGCGGCACGTCGTCGAGCGACAGCAGCGCGCGTTCCTTGTAGACGGAGTATACCGTGGCGCCCAACATCGTGGGCATCGCCAGGAAGAACGAGAATTCGGTGGCGGCCTTGCGCGACAGGCCGAACAGCATGCCGCCGATGATGGTCGAGCCCGAACGGCTGGTGCCGGGGATCAGCGCGAAACACTGGGCAAAGCCGACTTTCACCGCGTCGAGCAGGGTCATGTCTTCGGCCGTCTCGACCCGCGCCGCGGTCGGGTAGCGGCGGTGATGGCGCTCGACCAGCAGGATGATCACGCCGCCCACTACCAGCGCGATCGCCACCGGCACCGGGTGGAACAGCACTTCGGTGATGGTGGCGCTGAACAGCACGCCGGCAATCGCGGCCGGGAAGAATGCCGCGATCACATTGCGCGCGAAGCGCTGCTGCACCGGATCGGAACCCAGCCCGCGCACCACGCGCGCGATGCGCGCCCGGTATTCCCACACCACCGCCAGCACGGCGCCGAGCTGGATCACGATCTTGAACACGGTCGCCTTGGTGCCGGTGAAGTCGAGCAGTTCCCCGGCAAGAATCAAGTGTCCGGTGGACGAAATCGGCAGGAATTCCGTGAAGCCCTCGACCAGGCCCATGATGATCGCCTTGATGGCGAGAACAATATCCATGAAAACTATGTGATGTGGAAGTGATCTGTGGAGGCGGACTGTGCAATGACCGCAGGGCGAACTGCACAGCAGCATACGGTGCGGGCTCGAAGCTTACCATGAGCACGGCTGATGCCGGCTGCAAACTGAGCCGTACAAGATTGTATGACAGCTGCCTGACGGGCAATTGACGTCTGGCGGCCACGCATGGACCCGGCAGCGCCACCCGCTTCGTTACATTTTCGTGCTTGCGCATGACACGAAAACGCGTGCTACACTCAATTCATGAGCACGACGACACTCACGCAATGAGTATTATCTTAGTCATTATCCTTGCTGCACTTGCCTGGGCAGCATTTCATGACTGGCAACTTCCCAACGCCTTGCGCTACCGCCCGTTCCAGGGCCGGGTCTGGCGCTCTTCCTTCCCTTCCGCTTCCCGTAAAGACATCCGCGACTTCCTGTCCGTGTTCGGCTCGGCCTGCGCCTTCGGCGACTGCGACCGCCTGCACCTGCGTCCCGACGACCAGGTGCTGGGCGTGGTGCGCGCCGGCCGCCCGTCGCGCTGGCAGCCCGAAGCCTCGCACGTCGAGCCGCTGGCGCGCGCCCTGCGCGAACGCTATGGCGTGCTGCTGGACGACATCTGGCACGACGGCCTGACCCTGGGCGGACTGTTCCAGCGGGTACAGCAGGCGCGCGGCAAGCCGGCGCTCTGAACGCTGTCTAGGGCGCGGTCGCCCATAGGGTGGGCGGGTCCCCCGTCCACGCGGTGATAGTTGCCCGCAAGATCATCCGGCACGCTCACGAAGCCCCGCATCACCCCGGCGCCGTCGCACGCTCCAATTCCCCCAGCCACCGAATCGCCTGTTCCCGGCTGTCCCCACACATCTCGCGCGACGGCTGCAGCCCGCCGCAAAACGCCGGCCGCTCCGGCCTGCCGAAAATACGGCAGCGCTCGTCCTCCCCCAGCTGCACGCAGCGCACGCCCGCCGGCTTGCCATTCGGCATGCCGGGAATCGGGCTGGTGATCGAAGGCGCGGTGCAGCAGGCGCCGCACTGCGGGCGGCAGTCGAAAGAGTCGTGCGTGGAAGTCATGGCGTGGGCAGATGGAAGCGGCCACAGTATACAGCGTGCACGCCACGCCTGAAGCGGGCGCTTCGCCGCCCCCGATCCTGCTAAGTTGTGTCCATCGACGATGCACGCAACGGAGTCCCCATGTCCAGTCCGCTCAAACCCCTGAACCGCCAGGTGCTGGTGATCACCGGCGCCACCAGCGGGATCGGGCTGGCCACCGCCCACGACGCGGCGCGCCAGGGCGCCTGCCTGGTGCTGGCCGCGCGCGGCGGCGACGTGCTGGACGCCGTGGTGAGCGGCCTGCACGCCAAGGGCGCGCAAGTAATCGGCGTGGTGGCCGACGTGGCGCAGCGCGCCGACGTCGACGCCATCGCCCAGGCCGCGATGGGCCGTTTCGGCCGCATCGACAGCTGGGTCAACAATGCCGGCAGCACGATTTATGGCCGGCTGGACGAGGTGTCGGAAGACGACAGCCGGCGCCTGTTCGACATCAATTTCTGGGGCATGGTGCATGGCTCGCTGGTGGCGCTGCCGCACCTCAAGCGCCAGGGCGGGGCCCTGATCAATGTCGGCAGCGAAGCGTCGGAACTGGCGATCCCGCTGCAGGGCATGTATTCGGCCAGCAAGCATGCGGTGAAAGGATTTACCGACGCGCTGCGCATCGAGGTGGAGCAGGTCGACCAGGCGCCGGTGTCGATCACGCTGATCGAGCCGACCGCGGTCGACACGCCGCTGCCGCAGCACGCGCGCAACTACATGGAGCGCGAGCCGAAGCTGCCGTCGCCGCAGATCGACCCGCACCAGGTCGCTTCCGCCATCCTGCACGCGGCCGTGATGCCGATGCGCACCATGCGCGTCGGGCTGATGGCCGGCATCGACACCGCGGTCGAAAAGCTGCTGCCCGGCCTGGCCGACCGGGTCTCGGTGATGCAGGTGCCGCGCCAGCAGGCCGACGGTCCGCCGCGCAATCCCGAAGGAAGCCTGTACCGTTCGCGCGCCGACGGACGTATTTATGGGCCGGGCAATGCATGACGATGCATACGTTTGTGACACTGCCAGGCAGTTTCGTTTGCACAACGGTGGCTTGACTGGTCATGTCGCCCAGTCTATATTGGTTGTTCCTTAGATAAGTTCTGGGCGGGAAGATGGACTGCCAACTCGACAGCAAGCCACGCTGGGAGCGGCGCAAGCAGGCGCGTCCCCAGGAATTGCTGGCCGCCGCGATCGACCTGTTCGTCGAGCGCGGTTTCGCCGCCACCCGCCTGGAGGACGTGGCGCGCCGCGCCGGGGTGTCGAAGGGCACCCTGTACCTGTATTACGCCAACAAGGAAGACCTGTTCAAGGCGGTGGTGCGCCAGAGCATCGTGCCGGTGCTGGGCGAAGCCGAGACCTCGGTGGCCGAATTCGAAGGCCACAGCGCCGACCTGCTGCGCGAGCTGATCCTGGCCTGGTGGCGCCGCCTGGGCGCGACCAAGGCTTCCGGCATCAGCAAGCTGATCCTGGCCGAAGCCGACAATTTCCCCGAACTGGCGCGCTTCTACCAGGAAGAGGTCATGAACCGCGGCACCCGCATGATCTCGAACCTGCTCGAGCGCGGCGTGCGGCGCGGCGAGTTCCGCGCCCTCGACATCCCGCAGGCGACCCAGGTGCTGATCGCGCCGACCCTGATGCTCTCGACCTGGAAGCACACCATCGCCCCGTGCGAGCGGTGCGAGCTGCAGCCGGAAGCGTTCCTCGAAGCCTTCCTCGACATCACCCTGCACGGCCTGCTGCCGGCGCACAGATAACGTCGCGCTACGCCCGCCTTATCGCGTCATTCGGCGCCGGTTCGTATCAAGCGCGGAATTCCGGCGTTCATCCCCCTTAAATTGCAGACTGTCGCAATTTCCCGCCGGCTCGTCCGCTCATCGTTAATATGTGCTTCCCAAGGCCGTTCAACGATAAAATATCGGATTATTTATTTTTCCACCGAGAATGCAAATGAATATCGAACAAGCCCGCTTCAACATGATCGAACAGCAAATCCGCCCTTGGAACGTGCTGGACCAGGACGTGCTCGACCTGCTGCACGTGGTCAAGCGCGAGCAGTTCGTGCCGCAAGCCTACGAAAACCTGGCCTTCGCGGACGTCGAAATCCCGCTGCCGGGCGCTGAAGTGATGTTCAATCCGAAGGTGGAAGCGCGCATCGTCCAAGAAATCGCGGTCAAGAAACACGAGAACGTGCTCGAGATCGGTACCGGCTCGGGCTATATGGCAGCGCTGCTGGCGCATACCGCGCAGCACGTGACCACGGTTGAAATCCTGCCGGAAAGCGCCGCCCTGGCGCAGCAGAACCTGGCCAAGGCCGGCATCACCAACGTGACCGTCGAAACCGGCAATGGCGCCGAAGGCTGGGCCAAGGGCGCGCCGTTCGACGTGATCGTGGTTTCGGGCGCGCTGCCGGTGCTGCCGGAGTCGCTGGTCAAGAACCTGAAAGTGGGCGGCCGCATGATCGCGATCCTGGGCGAAGCGCCGGCCATGACCTGCCAGCTGATCAAGCGCACCTCGGAAACCGGCCACGACGCGGTCAAGGTATTCGAGACTGTCGCCCGCCCGCTGACGGGCGCGCAGACCCCGTCGCGCTTCACCTTCTGATCGACAGGAGCGGCGATGCAACAGATGACCGCTCCCGAGTTGGCCGCCTGGCTGGCCGACCCGGCACGCGAGCAGCCGCTGCTGCTCGACGTGCGCGAAAACTGGGAATTCGAGACCTGCCATATCACAGGCTCGACCCAGATCCCGATGCACCTGATCCCGGTCCGCGTGAGCGAGATCGACGACGACCGCGAGATCGTGTGCATCTGCCACCATGGGGCGCGCAGCATGCAGGTCGCTGCCTTCCTCGAGCGAAATGGATTCAGTAACGTCACCAATCTAACGGGCGGGGTACATGCCTGGGCAATACAAGTCGATCCTTCGATGCCGAAGTATTGATCCTTAACTCTTGATGACTCCTGTGGAGACCGCAATGCAGAAACCCCTCATCGCCGCGCTGCTCGCCAGCGCGTGCTTCTCGCTCAACGCCGGCGCGGCCGACCTGATCCAGGTGTACCAGCAGGCACTGGCCAACGACGCGACCTATGCGAGCGCGCGCGCGTCGCTGGCCGCCGGCCGCGAGCGGATCGTGCAGGGGCGTGCGGGCCTGCTCCCGACCGTAGGCATCAGCGGGGCCATCACCAGGAACGACAACGACTTCGATCCGTGGAACCTGGGCGCCACCGCCCCCCTGCCGAACGGCCAGCCGGGCATCATCGGCGCCAGCGGCTCGAACCTGCGCACCAACGAATACACGCTGGCGCTGCAGCAGCCGCTGTACCGCTGGGACCGCTGGCAGACTTACCAGCAGAGCAAGCTGCAGCAGGCGATTGCCGAAGCCCAGTTTGCCCAGGCCCAGCAAGACCTGATCACGCGCGTGGCGCAAGCCTACTTCGACGTGCTGGCGGCCCAGGACGCGCTGGAATCGATCCGCGCCCAGAAGGACGCCACCACCGAGCAGCTGGCCTCGGCCAAGCGCAACTTCGAGGTCGGCACCCAGACCATCACGGACACCCACGAAGCCCAGGCCCAGTATGACCTGACGCTGGCGCAGGAGTTCGCCGCCGTCAACGACCTGGACAACAAGCGCAACGCGCTGCAGGCGATCATCGGCGCCGCGCCGGCCAACCTGGCCTCGCTGAAAGCCGGCACCACGCTGGCGGTGCCGCAGCCGGCCAACGTCGACCCATGGGTGTCGTCGGCCGAGAACCAGAACTACGGCGTCACTGTCGGCGAGCTGCAGGTGGAATTCGCGCGCCGCGACATCTCGCGCAACCGCGCCGGCCACCACCCGACGCTCGACTTCGTGGCCAGCTCGACCCGCCGCGACCTGAACGGCCAGAGCAACAGCTCGGGCGTGACCAAGAACAACGCCATCGGCCTGCAATGGAGCGTGCCGATCTTCAGCGGCTACGCCGTCACCAGCCGCGTGCGCGAAGCGATCGCGCTGGAAGACAAGGCGCGCAACGACCTGGAAAGCACCCGCCGCAACTCGGCGCTGCAGGCGCGCCAGGCCTTCCTCGGCGTGAGCAGCGGCCTGGCCCGGGTCAAGGCGCTGGAAGCGGCCGAAGTGTCGAGCCAGTCGGCGCTGGAATCGAACAAGCTGGGCTACCAGGTGGGCGTGCGTATCAACATCGACGTGCTCAACGCCCAGCGCCAGCTGTTCCAGACCCGCACCGACCTGGCGCGCGCGCGCTACGACACCATCCTCAACGGCCTGCGCCTGAAGGCAGCGGCCGGCTCGCTGCGCGAAGCGGACCTGACGCCGGTGAACAGCCTGCTGGCCGAGTAAGAAGTCGTTCCCCGGCGCTAGTGCCTGGTATGAAAAAAGGCCCGGAGCCAGCGTCGCTGGTCCCGGGCCTTTTATTGTTGTGCGTCGACGCTTACAGCGCGCGGGCGCGGCGCCACTGGATCAGTTCGGCGATGGTCAGGATCGGGAAGGCGCGCTCTTCGGCGAACTGTTCGATCTGTTCGCCGCGCATCATGGTGCCGTCCGGATTCATCAATTCGCACAGCACGGCCGCCGGCTGCAGGCCGGCCAGCTTGGCCAGGTCGACCGAGCCTTCGGTATGGCCGGCACGCGACAGCACGCCGCCCGGGGTGGCACGCAGCGGGAACACGTGGCCGGGACGCACCAGGTCGTCCGGCTGGGCGTTGCGCGCGATCGCAGCCTTGATCGTCGACACCCGGTCGGCGGCCGAGACGCCGGTGGTCACGCCATGGCGCGCCTCGATCGACACCGTGAAGGGGGTGCCGTAGCGGCTGCCGTTGTCGGCGGCCATCGGCGGCAGCTCCAGCGCGCGCACCTTGGCATCAAGCAGGCACAGGCAGACGATGCCGCTGCATTCGCGGATCATCAGGGCCATGGTTTCGACGGTCAGCTTCTCGGCGGCGACGATCAGGTCGGCTTCGTTCTCGCGGTCGAAATCATCGAGCAGGATCACCGGCACGCCGGTGCGCATGGCGGCCAGGGCGGCGGCGATGCGGCCTTCCAGGTCGTTGCTTTGAAGGGTATAGGCAGGGACTAACATGTGAGACGCTCCTCGCGAAAGTTGGCGAAAAACGCATCAGGGCAAGCGAAAACCATGCGCCCATGCGGCAGCGAGGCGGCCGGGGTGGGCACAAGGACAGCGCACATCTTCTTTCATCCGGACTATACCGTCGGCCCTGGCATCTCACCAGGTCTGCTGACCCTGCTCATGACAAGCAAGCGCTCGCGGGCTCGACCGTTGCCGGTCATACCGCCGGTGGGGAATCGCACCCCGCCCCGAAGACGTCATTACATTGTGGTTGCCTGTTGGACAGGCGAGGGGATTGTAGCAGCGCATCGCAATCCTTGCCGAGAGCGGGCTACGTTCTGGTGGAGGCCAGCCTGCAAACCAGCGACGGATTTGCAGGCAATTGCCGGTGACGAGGGTTAGTTGCTCAGTCCACTACCGCTGGCGTTATCGGCGCGCTCGATCAGCTCGACCTTGTAGCCGTCCGGATCGGTGATGAAGGCGATCACGGTGGTGCCGCCCTTGACCGGGCCCGGCTCGCGCGTGATGTTGCCGCCGGCCGCGCGCACCTGCTCGCAGGTGGCGTAGATGTCTTCGGCCGAGATCGCGATGTGGCCGTAGGCGGTGCCCATGTCGTAGCTGTCGGTGCCCCAGTTGTAGGTCAGTTCGAGTTCGGCGTGGTCCGGGTTGCTGCCGTAGCCGAGGAAGGCCAGGCTGTACTTGTACTCGGTGTTCTCGCTGGTGCGCAGCAGTTTCATGCCCAGCACTTTGGTGTAGAAGTCGATGGAACGTTGCAGGTCGCCGACCCTCAACATGGTATGCAGGATGCGCATCTGGGTTGTCCTATTGGTGTTTCGGAAAACGCCATTTTATGCGTTCGGCGCAAAGCTTGCCGAACGCGGCCACCGGACGCCGGCGCCAGCGAGCCATCGCATGTGGTTGCTACGCGCCTGGTGCGGGCAGGGCGCCCGCACCAGGCGACAGCGAGACCTCCGTTCAGCTTTCCAGCTTGGCGTCGAGCGTGATCTTGGCGTTCAGCAGCTTCGACACCGGGCAGTTTTCCTTGGCCGTGGTAGCGGCCTTGTCGAAGGCTTCCTGGCTGGCGCCCGGGATCTTTGCCACCAGGTCGAGGTGGATGGCGGTGATCGAGAAGCCGCCCTCGACCTTTTCCATCGACACCGTGGCCGTGGTGCGCAGCTCGTCGGCGGTCAGGCCGGCCTGGCCCAGCTGGCCGGACAGGGCCATCGTGAAGCAGCCCGCGTGCGCGGCGCCGATCAGTTCTTCGGGGTTGGTGCCGGGGGCGTCCTCGAAGCGGGTGTTGAAGCCGTACGGCTGGTCCTTGAGTGCGCCGCTGCCGGTCGAGACCTGGCCCTTGCCGTCCTTGATGCCGCCGCTCCAGACGGCGCTGCCGTTGCGTTTGATCGTCATGCTGTTCCTTTCGTTATCGGTTTTGACCCGGCTCGGAATCGACCGAGTCGTGATCGCGCATTGCCTGATGGCGGTCGGGCTGCGGCTTGGCCTGGCCACCCGCTTCGGGATTCGGGTTGACGGCTTGCGAGATACCCGGCGTACCGCGCGCTTCGGTGTCTACCAGACCTTGCTCCAGATCCTTGGCCGCTTGGTTGATGATGCCGCGCGGCGCCTGGTCTTGCGCGTCCGGCGATTCGTCGCGTTCGTGCGGCTGTCGTTTGACGCCATCGTTGCTCATCGGTTCCTTGGTATTCACGAACCGGTCTTTGGTTTCAGTCACCATGTTGCGCTCCTCGTGTGTTTCAGTTGGTTTCATCGTAACCGTGTGCGAATGAAACAGTCGCGCAATTGAATGGTGACTATTTGTGATGCTTTTTCGCAATTACCTCGTTACCATGTCAGCTTGACTGTCTTGACGAATTGACCACCGTGACTTCCGAGACCCTGTCCCATCCCCAACCCCATCCCCATCACCATGCTGCGGCCGCCTGCCTGAACTGCGGCGCCGCCACCGCCGGCAATTATTGCCAGCACTGCGGCCAGGCTACCCACCTGCACGTGCCAAGCGCACGCGAATTCCTGCACGAGTTCATCGCCCATTACGTGGCGCTGGAAGGCAAGCTGTGGAAGTCGCTGGGCAAGCTGATCTTCAAGCCGGGCTTCCTGTCGCGCGAATACATCGAGGGCCGGCGCGTGCGCTACCTGGAGCCGCTGCGCCTGTACCTGACCTTGAGCATCATCTTCTTTGCGCTGGTCAAGCTCAGTGGCGTACAGGTGATCGATTTTGGTGAACCAAAGACCCGGCCGGCGATCGTCGCCACCAGCGAAGCCGACGACAACCGCGCCGGCCAGGAGCTGCTCGAAGCTGAGCTCAGCGGCTTCGAGAAGAAAGCGGTGGCCTGGACCGCATCGGTCAATCCCCTCCTGGGCCAGAAGACGGCGCGCTTTTTCGCACTGCCGCGCCAGCAACAGAAAGATGCGATCACGCGCGCCTTCTTTGCCTATTCTCCGTATGCGATCTTTGCTCTGATGCCGGTGTTCGCGCTCTACCTGAGGGGACTGTATCTGGGCAGCGGACGCCGTTATGGCGAACACTTCCTGTTCGCGCTGCACAGCAATGCCTTCGCTTTCCTGATGATGAGTGTCATGATTCTGACGCCCTCGAGCTGGGATTTCATCCGTCTGCTGCTGATGCTGTGGTTGATCTTCTACCTGCCCACCGCCATGCGCCGCGTGTATGGCGGCAGCCGCCTGGCTACGGCAGCGCGCTGGCTGGTACTGATGGCGCTGCACCTGGCCAGCCTGGTGCTGGCGCTCGGCATCGCTACCGCCCAGGCACTGATGGGCTGAACTTGCAGGGACAGGGCGGCGCCAAGTATACTGTTCATCCATACAGTAATTGCAGAGCGCCGTGATGGCAGCCGCAGGGATTATCGGTTAATCTCCAGCGTGTCGTTAACCCTCAACCGCCGAGACCGTTATGCCCGCTTCGCCCGCTTTGCCCGCCCTGCAACAGATCATCGCGCTCGTCGTGCGGCACAACACCGCCGGCGTCGAAGAGCCGGTTGGTCGCATCAAGACCTTCCTCGAACAGGCCGGCTACCGCGTGGTGTTCGAGCAGGACACGGCGGCGGGCCTGCAGATGGAGGGCCTGGAGTCGATGACCGTGGCCGAGATCGGCCAGCAGGCAAAGATCGCGATCGTGGTCGGCGGCGACGGCACCATGCTGGGCATTGCGCGCCAGCTGGCCGCCTACGACATCGCCCTGATCGGCATCAACCAGGGCCGGCTCGGCTTCATCACCGACATCCCGCTCGACAACATGCTGCCGGTGCTGGGCGAAATCCTGCAGGGCCGTGCGCGCGCCGAAGAACGCACTTTGCTCGAAGCGCGCGTGATGCGCGGCGGCGAGCAGATGTTCTGCAGCGTCGCCGTCAACGACGTGGTGGTGGCGCGCGGCACCGGCGCCGGCATGGTCGAACTCAAGCTGACCGTCGACGGTCAATTCATGTACAACCAGCGTTCGGACGGCCTGATCGTCTCGACCCCGACCGGCTCCACGGCGTACGCGCTGTCGGCCGGCGGCCCGCTGCTGCATCCGAGCCTCGGGGGCACGGTGCTGGTGCCGATCGCGCCGCACGCGCTGTCGAACCGCCCGATCGTGGTGCCCGACACCAGCGAAATCGTGGTCGAGCTGGTCAGCGGACGCGACATCAGCGTGAACTTCGACATGCAGACGTTTACCAGCCTGCAACTGGGCGACCGCATCGTGATCTCGCGTTCGCCGCACACGATCACCTTCCTGCATCCGCTCGACTGGAGTTACTACCATACGCTGCGCCAGAAGCTGCACTGGAACGAATACCCGACGGGCGACGGCAGGCTCAAGTAAGCACCCGCACCTCGCTCAGTTGCCAACAGATCGTCACAAGACCGCCAACCCCGGAGACCCGATTTTTCATGCTGCGCACACTTACCATCCGCGACTTCGTCATCGTCGACACCATCGAACTGGAGTTCTCGCACGGCTTTTCGGTGTTCACAGGCGAGACCGGCGCCGGCAAGTCGATCCTGATCGACGCGCTGCAACTGGCGCTGGGCGGGCGCGGCGACGCCAGCATGGTGCGCGAGGGTGCGGCCAGGGCCGACATCACGGCCGACTTCACGCTGACCGGGGCGGCGACGCAGTGGCTGCAAGAGCATGAATTCAACACCGACGAAGGCGGCGCGCTGCTGCGGCGCGTGATCGACAACGCCGGCCGCTCCAAGGCTTACATCAATGGCGTGGCCGCCACCGCGGCGCAATTGCGCGAGCTGGGCGACATGCTGGTCGACATCCACGGCCAGCACGCGCACCAGTCGCTGCTCAAACCCGACGCCCAGCGCGCGCTGCTCGACAACCAGATCTCGGTGCGCGACCCCGCCGCGCGCGCCGAGGCGCAGCAGGTCTCAAGCACCTGGCGCAGCTGGCGTGCGCTGGTGCGCCAGCGCGAGGAATACGAGACCAACGCCAAGAACGTGCTGATCGAGCGCGAGCGTCTTGAGTGGCAGGTCACCGAACTGGATAAACTCGCGCCGAAGGCCGGCGAATGGGTCGAGATCAGCAACGAGCACAGCCGCCTGTCGCACGCCGCCAGCCTGCTCGAAGGCGCGCAGGAAGCCTTGGCGGCGATCTCGGAATCGGAGCATCCGATCCTGTCGCAGCTGTCTTCGCTCAACGCCAAGCTGGGCAAGCTGGTCGACATCGACGCCCAGCTGCAGGGCGTGCTCGACTGCATGGAACCGGCGCGCATCCAGCTGCAGGAAGCGGTGTCCGAGCTGAACAACTATATCGACAAGGTCGAGCTCGACCCGGGCCGCCTGCGCGAAGTCGACGCGCGCATGGAAGCGCTGCATAGCGCGGCGCGCAAGTACCGCGTCACGCCGGAGGAATTGCCCGACGAGCACGCGGCCCTGGCGGCCAAGCTGCGCCAGCTGGCCGACGCTACCGACATCGAAGGTCTGCGCAAGCAGGAAGACAAGGCGCGCGCGGCCTACATGGAGGTGGCGGCGAAGCTGTCCGTGCGGCGCACCAAAGCCGCGGCCGAACTCGGCACGCAGGTGACGGCGGCGATGCAGGAACTGAGCATGAGCGGCGGCAGTTTCGCGGTGGCGCTGGTTGGCGGCGAGCCGGGCGCGCATGGCCTCGAACAGGTCGAATTCCTGGTGGCAGGCCACGCCGGCGTGGCGCCGCGGCCGCTGGCCAAAGTGGCCTCGGGCGGCGAACTGGCGCGCATCTCGCTGGCCATTTCGGTGATCACTTCGAATGCAACCACGGTGCCGACCTTGATCTTCGACGAAGTCGATACCGGCATCGGCGGCGGCGTGGCCGAGGTGGTGGGGCGGCTGTTGCGGCGCCTCGGCCAGCAGCGCCAGGTGCTGTGCGTGACCCACTTGCCGCAGGTGGCGAGCCAGGCCAACCAGCACTTCCAGGTGGCCAAGGGCACCACCGGGGAAGGGCGCACCGTGTCCCACATCGACGTGCTCGACAGCCGGGCGCGGGTGGAAGAGGTGGCGCGCATGCTGGGCGGGATCGAGATTACCGAGACCACGCGCAAGCATGCGCGCGAGTTGCTGGCCTCGTAAGCGCGCGAACGCATGTGCAGAGCTCATGCAAGCGTGATCCGTTGTTCCCCATTCTGTGGCAGAGTCGTCATCGGTCAGCCGGTCCAGCCGGCGTCGATCCCTGACAATCCACAGAAAGGACATCCGCATGAGCATCGACAAAGTTATCTACCGCGCCCAGGCTACCTCGCAAGGCGGTCGTGAAGGCACCTCGAAAAGTTCCGACGGCGTGCTCGACCTGAAACTGTCGACCCCCAAAGAACTCGGCGGCGGCGGCGGCTCCGGCACCAATCCGGAACAGCTGTTCGCGGCCGGCTACTCAGCCTGCTTCATCGGCGCTCTGAAATTCGTCGCCGGCCAGGCCAAGGTGGCGCTGCCGCAAGACCTGAGCGTGACCGGTGACGTCGGCATCGGCCCGGTGCCGACCGGCTTCGCGATCGAAGTCGACCTCACCATCAAGGCCCCGGGCATGGACCAGGCCCAGCTGCAGGAACTGGTCGACAAGGCCCACGTGGTCTGCCCGTACTCGAACGCCACCCGCAACAACATCGACGTGCGCCTGCACGTGAGCACCTGATCGTGTTCTGATCTTGCTCTGCGTTCGGTTCCGTGGCTGGGTTGCCACGGAATATGCCGGGTAGCCAGGACAAAGAAGGGGCGGGGAGGGCGCGGTCGGCATGGCGCGCCTCCCCCCACATATAATGGCAAGTCCTGTCAGAGCCGATTTCCTACATGCCATTTCGTAAAGAACCGCCCCACGCCCACGGCGCCGTATCGCGCAGCGCGATCGTGCTGGTCAACCTGGGTACCCCCGACGAACCGACCCGCGCCAAGGTGCGCACCTACCTGAAGCAGTTCCTGTCCGACCCACGCGTGGTCGAGATACCAAGCCGCATCTGGTGGTTCATCCTGCATCTGTTCATCCTGCCGTTCCGCTCCGGCCAGTCGGCCGCCAAGTACCGCACCATCTGGACCCGCGAAGGCTCGCCCCTGCGCGTGTTCACGGCCCAGCAGGCGGTCAAGCTGCAGGCCATGCTGAAAGAGCGTGGCCATCACGACGTGCAGGTGGCGATGGCGATGCGCTACGGCTCGCCCGCGCTGCCCGACGTGCTCGATCGCCTGAAGGAAGAGGGCGTCGACCGTATCGCGATCCTGCCGGCCTACCCGCAATATTCCGGCACCACCACCGCCTCGATCTGGGACGCCGTCTTCGCTCACTACAAGCACGTGCGCAACATCCCCGAGCTGCGCCTGGTGAAGCACTACCACGACCACGAAGCCTATATCGAAGCGCTGCGCGCCAACGTGCAGGCCTATTGGGACGCGCACGGCCGCGGCCAGAAGCTGGTGCTGAGCTTCCACGGCACCCCCAAGCGCACCCTGGCGCTGGGCGACCCGTATTTCTGCGAATGCCAGAAGACCGGCCGCCTGCTGGCCGCCGCGCTGGGCCTGGGCCCGGATGAGTACCTGGTCACTTTCCAGTCGCGCTTCGGCAAGGCCGAATGGCTGCAGCCCTATACCGCGCCGACGGTGCAGGAACTGGGCCGCGCCGGCGTCGAGCGCATCGACGTGATGTGCCCGGGCTTTACCAGCGATTGCCTGGAAACGCTGGAAGAAATCTCGATGGAAGTGCGGCACGACTTCGAGACCGCCGGCGGCAAGGAATTCCATTACATCCCTTGCCTCAATGCCTCGCCGGCCTGGATCGTCGGCATGGCCGAGATCGCCGAGCAGCACCTGATCGGCTGGCCGACCATCCTGACCCCGGCCCAGGTCGAGGCGCGCCGCCAGGACGCCGCGATCGGCGCCGCCAATGCTGCCCGCCTGGGCGCCTGATCCTGCAACGCCATCCTTGCTCGTTGACAACCTGCTAAAATACCCTGCTGTAAATGCAGGGTTGGCAGTTTGTCCCATGCTGCATATGGCTTTCTTGCAATTCCCCTTGAAATTGTAGGAGATCGCCCCATCTGGGGCGCTGTGTATCAGTCAGGATACGTTTCCAACTCAGCCAAGTCCTTGATTCCAGGAGTATTTTCGATGCAAGAACAAAAAAACGACGAGGTGATCAACCAGCAGGAAGGCGTGCCACCGGCCGCTGACACCGCTGCCGACGCTGCTCCGCAAGCCGCTCCCCAGGCCGCTGCCGCCGAACCCGGCCTCGAAGAACAGCTGAGCGCCACCGAAGCCAAGCTGGCCGAAATGCACGACGCCTTCATGCGCGCGAAGGCCGACGCGGAAAACATCCGCCGCCGCGCCCAGGAAGACGTCAGCAAGGCGCACAAGTTCGCCATCGAAAGCTTTGCCGAAGCGATGGTGCCGGTGCGCGATAGCCTGGAAATGGCGCTGAAGGTCGAAGCCCCGACGGTGGAGTCGATCAAGGAAGGCGTCGAAATGACCCTCAAGCAGCTCACCAGCGCGTTCGAGAAAAACCGCCTGGTCGAAGTGATGCCGCAGGCGGGCGACAAGCTCGACCCGAACAAGCACCAGGCCGTGGCCGTGGTGCCGGCGGAGCAGGAAGCCAATACCGTGGTGACCGTGCTGCAGAAGGGCTACATGATCGCCGACCGCCTGCTGCGTCCGGCCATCGTGACCGCCGCCGCGCCGAAATAAGCAAAACAAGCAGGACGAAAGCTGGACGCCGCGTGCATTGGTGCGTGATTTAACTGAACCGCACTTGAAACCGCGCTCCAGCTTCCCAATATTGAATCCATCAGAAATCCACAAATACTAAAAGGAACACATCATGGGCAAAATCATCGGTATCGACCTGGGCACCACCAACTCCTGCGTCGCCATCATGGAAAACGGTACTCCGAAGGTGATCGAGAACGCCGAAGGCGCGCGTACCACCCCGTCCATCATTGCATACCAGGAAGATGGCGAGATCCTGGTCGGCGCGCCGGCCAAGCGCCAGGCCGTCACCAACCCGAAGAACACCCTGTTCGCCGTCAAGCGCCTGATCGGCCGTAAGTTCGACGAGAAAGAAGTACAAAAAGACATCTCGCTGATGCCGTACCAGATCGTCAAGGCAGACAATGGCGATGCATGGGTTGGCGTGCGCGACAAGAAACTGGCCGCGCAACAGATCTCGGCTGAAGTCCTGCGCAAGATGAAGAAGACCGCCGAAGACTACCTGGGCGAAGAAGTCACCGAAGCGGTCATCACCGTGCCGGCCTACTTCAACGACTCGCAGCGTCAGGCCACCAAGGACGCCGGCCGTATCGCCGGCCTGGACGTCAAGCGCATCATCAACGAGCCGACCGCGGCTGCGCTGGCATTCGGCCTGGACAAGACCGACAAGGGCGACCGCAAGATCGCCGTGTATGACCTGGGCGGCGGCACGTTCGACGTCTCGATCATTGAAATCGCCGACGTCGATGGCGAGAAGCAGTTCGAAGTGCTGTCGACCAACGGCGACACCTTCCTGGGCGGCGAAGACTTCGACCAGCGCGTGATCGACTACATCATCGACGAATTCAAGAAGATCAACGGCCTCGACCTGTCGAAAGACGCGATCGCCCTGCAGCGCATCAAGGCCTCGGCCGAGCGCGCCAAGATCGAACTGTCGTCGTCGCAGCAGACCGAAATCAACGAGCCGTACATCGCCATGGCGAACGGCGCGCCGGTCCACCTGAACCTGAAGATGACCCGTGCCAAGCTGGAGTCGCTGGTCGAGGAACTGATCCTCAAGACCATCGAGCCATGCCGCATCGCGATCAAGGACGCCGGCGTCAAGGTCAGCGACATCGACGACATCATCCTGGTCGGCGGCATGACCCGTATGCCGAAGGTGCAAGAGAAGGTGAAGGAGTTCTTCGGCAAGGATGCACGCAAGGACGTCAACCCGGACGAAGCCGTTGCCGTTGGCGCCGCGATCCAGGGTTCGGTCCTGTCGGGCGAACGCAAGGATCTGCTGCTGCTGGACGTGACGCCACTGTCGCTGGGTATCGAAACCCTGGGCGGCGTGATGACCAAGATGATTCACAAGAACACCACGATTCCGACCAAGTTCTCGCAGGTGTTCTCGACCGCCGACGACAACCAGCCGGCCGTGACCATCAAGGTGTACCAGGGCGAGCGTGAAATCGCGGCCGGCAACAAGGGCCTGGGCGAATTCAACCTGGAAGGCATCCCGCCGGCAGCACGCGGCACCCCGCAGATCGAAGTGACCTTCGACATCGACGCCAACGGCATCCTGCACGTCGGCGCCAAGGACAAGGCCACCGGCAAGGAAAACAAGATTACCATCAAGGCCAATTCGGGCCTGTCGGAAGAAGAAATCCAGAAGATGGTGAAGGACGCCGAGCTGAACGCGGAAGAAGACAAGAAGGTCAAGGAAATGGCCGAAGCGCGCAACGGGGGCGACGCCCTGGTGCACTCGACCCGCAAGTCGCTGACCGAATACGGCGACAAGCTGGAAGCCGGCGAGAAAGAGAAGATCGAAGCGGCGATCGTCGACCTGGAAGGCGCGATCAAGTCGGGCGACAAGTCGGACATCGACGCCAAGACCGCAGCGCTGTCGGAAGCGGCCCAGAAGCTGGGTGAGAAGATGTACGCCGACATGCAGGCGCAGCAAGCCGGCGGCGCCGGTGCGGCGGGCGCGGCAGGTGGTCCAGGCGCGGGCGAGCAATCGGCCAAGCAGGACGACGACGTGGTCGACGCCGACTTCAAGGAAGTGAAGGACGCCAAGTAAGCGTCTTTGGCGCGGAAGTGCATCACTTCCGCGCACGGGCCGAGCCGAGACCTGTCGCAAGGTTCATCGGCTCGGTTTTTTTGGTATTTGAGCCTACCCCGGTAGGTGGGAGTCGTTCCTGCCGCGCCTGACAGACGTGTGCTGCGTTGCTCGTCGTTGCATGGCTAGCCATGCGGCCTCCTCGCGCCTTGCCCACGCCTGCCATGCATCGGCATGAACTTCCCCCCACCTACCGGCGTAGCCTCCATGAATTCCGTTAGCAGACAACAGCAAGGTGCCGCCAATGGCAAAGCGTGATTTTTACGAGATCCTCGGGGTCGCGAAGGGTGCGTCGGAAGACGAGATCAAGAAGTCGTATCGCAAGCTCGCGATGAAGTACCACCCTGACCGCAATCCGGACAACAAGGAAGCGGAAGAGAAGTTCAAGGAGGTGAAGGAAGCCTACGAGATGCTGACCAATCCGGAGAAGCGCGAGGCGTATGACCGCTATGGTCACGCCGGCGTCGATCCGAACAGCGGCATGGGCGGCGGCTTCGGCGGCGGCGCGGGCGGCTTCGGGGACGCGTTCGGCGACATCTTCGGCGACATCTTCGGCGGCGGGCGCGGTGGCCGCGGCGGCGGCGGTCCACAGGTCTACCGCGGCGCCGACCTGCGCTACAACCTCGAGATCACGCTGGAGCAGGCGGCGCACGGCTTCGACACCACCATCCGCGTGCCGAGCTGGGACAAGTGCGACACCTGCCACGGCAGCGGCGCCAAGCCGGGCACCCAGCCGGTGACCTGCACCACCTGCGCCGGCCACGGCCAGGTGCGCATGCAGCAGGGCTTCTTCAGCATCCAGCAGACCTGCCCGAAATGCCACGGCAGCGGCAAGATCATTCCGGAACCGTGCGCGGCCTGCGGCGGCGCCGGGCGCATCAAGCGCAACAAGACGCTGGAAGTGAAGATCCCGGCCGGCATCGACAACGGCATGCGCATCCGCTCGTCGGGCAACGGCGAACCGGGCACCAACGGCGGGCCGCCGGGCGACCTGTACGTCGAGATCCACATCAAGCAGCACGCGGTGTTCCAGCGCGAAGGCGACGACCTGCATTGCGAGATGCCGATCTCGTTCAGCAAGGCCGCACTGGGCGGCGAGATCGAAGTGCCGACCCTCACCGGCAAGGTGTCGTTCACGGTGCCCGAAGGCACCCAGACCGGCAAGACCTTCCGCCTGAAAGGCAAGGGCATCAAGGGCGTGCGCTCGGGCTACGTCGGCGACCTGTTCTGCCACGTGGTGGTCGAGACCCCGGTCAAGCTGACCGACAAGCAGAAAGACCTGCTGCGCGAGCTCGACCGCCTGACGGCCGAAGGCGGCGCCAAGCACAGCCCGCAGAGCAAGGGCTTTCTGGACAAGATGAAGGACTTCTTCGAGTAAGCCTCAGCATCATGAAAACCGCCGGTCGGCACCCGCCCCCGGCGGTTTTTTTGGCGCTGTCATCGTTAGCTGTGGATGAGCACTGAACTGCCGGGCTGCCTTGCTGTCCAATCCGTATCGGCATCGAGACGGAGCCATCATGAAAGGCCCAGGTTTCAAGAAGTGGTTTGCGCGCGTGC
>Ga0265798_10000431_pt1 | contig 72247 bp, 68 predicted proteins | sample P3T30metagenome_FD_192430 | JGI IMG/M metagenome (GOLD analysis project Ga0265798, IMG submission 192430) | Plant litter microbial communities from East Loma Ridge, Irvine, California - P3 T30 | ecosystem: Environmental > Terrestrial > Plant litter > Unclassified | place: USA: California... | reverse complement strand
GGCGTTCGCGGCCTCGGCGGCCGGTCGCGCCGGCGGGTCCGCCTCGCGGCGGGGGGAACATCATCCGGTGGCGGTACGACAGGGGCTCCGGCATGCGGCACGATCGACCCATGGAACGCGCGACGCTCGCCCGGGCCGCGCTGGTCGGCGCCGCCCTCGCCCTGCTCACCACCGGCTGTGCCGGGGTCTCGACCCCCGCCTCCCCCGGGGCCGTGCCGGTCAGCGCCCCGCAGGCCGCCGCGACGCTCGTCCCCGTGCAGCCCGGCGACGGCACCGGCGTGCGCGTCGCCGTCGTGGGCGACTCCCTCACCGCCGGCGGCGGCCGGCTGCTCAGCGACGGCCTCGACGCCGACACCTGGATGACCTACGCGCAGGGCGACGGCGTCGAGTACGTCGGCGGCTGGGCGCGCGGGGGCAGCACCGTGCAGCAGCAGGCCGCCGCGGTGCGCCCGGTCGACGACGTCGACGTGCTCGTGCTGATGTCGGGCACGAACGACGTGCGCACCGGCGTCTCGTTCGCCGACTCCCGGGCCTCGTACGAGTCGATCATCGCCACGATCGCCCCGCGCCGGGTCGTCGTCGCGGGCATCCCGCCCTACGCCCGCGACCCCGCCGGGGCGGCGCGCTACGAGCGCGACCTCGAGCGCTGGGTCCGCACCACCGACCACGTCTTCGTCGACCCGTGGCGACCCGTGCGCGACGGCGACGCCTGGGCGGCGGGAGCGAGCGCCGACGGCATCCACCCCACGACGGCCGGCTACGAGCGGCTCGGCCTCGCCCTCCGCGACGCGATCCTCGACGCGGGCGCGGTGCTGCCCTCGCAGCTGAACGCCGTCCAGGGCGACGGCGACGCGGCGACCGCCTCCGGCAGCTGACTCCTCCTCGCCACCGGCCGACCAGCCGACCACGCGACCGGCAGGAGGCGCGGGTCAGCGCTGCAGGAAGGCCAGCACCGCGAGCACCCGGCGGTGGTCGGTGCCGCTGTCCTCGAGCAGGAGCTTCTGGAAGATCGAGGTGACGTTCTTCTCCACGGCCCCCGTGCCGATGACGAGCTGCGCCGCGATGGCCGCGTTGGTGCGCCCCTCGGCCATGAGGGTGAGCACCTCGCGCTCACGCGGCGTCAGCGCCGAGAGCGGGTCGCTGCGCCGCCCGAGCAGCTGGCTCACGACCTGGGGGTCGAGCACCGTGCCGCCGGCCGCGACCCGCTCGAGGGCGTCGCGGAACTCGTCGATCGTGGCGATGCGGTCCTTCAGCAGGTAGCCCACGCCGCCGGACCCCGACTCGAGCAGGTCGCGGGCGTAGGCGACCTCGACGTACTGCGAGAGCAGGAGGATCGAGGTCTGCGGGCGCCGGCGACGGATCTCGATGGCTGCCCGCACCCCCTCGTCGGTGTGCGTCGGGGGCATGCGCACGTCGAGCACGGCGACGTCGGGAGCGACGGCGTCGAGCTCGACGAGGAGCGAGTCGGCGTCGCCGAACGCCCCGACGACCCGCACCCCCAGCTCGTCGAGGAGCCGCACGAGACCCTCGCGCAGCAGCACGGAGTCGTCGGCGACCACGACGCGGAGGGCGGGGTCGAGGGGGCCGTCGGTCATCCCCCGAGTCTAGGGAGCCTGAGGACCCGACGGCGCGTCGCGGCCGAGCGGCTCGGTGGGCGCGGTCGGGGCGTCGTGCGGGAGGGGCACGGTCGGCGCCGTGGCAGCGGTCGGCGCCCCCGGGCCCGCCGGAGCCGGCGGCATCGGCAGGGTCGGGGCCGAGCCCGTCGGGGCGGCGTCGGCCGTGAGCGGGGCCGTGCTGCTCGAGTCGAGCCCGAGCGGGATGCTCACCGTCACGATGGTCGGACCGCCGGCCGGGCTCGAGATGTCGAGGAACCCGGCGAGGCCCACGAGGCGCTCCTGCACGCCGGCCAGCCCGTGGCCGTCGCGGAGGCCCGCCCCGCCGCGGCCGTCGTCGGTGACGACCAGCTCGAGCAACGTGCCGGAGCCGTCGGGCGCGGTGCGGGTGCGGAGGGCCAGGTCGGCCGAGGCCGCCTGGGAGTGCTTGCCGATGTTCGTCACGAGCTCCGACGCGATGAAGTAGGCGTTGCGCTCGATGTCGGCCGGGACCGTCACGTGCGAAGGAACCCGGTCGACGAGCGTGGTGGGGATCACGGCCCGGTCGACGAGCGACTCGAGGGCGGCGACGAGGCCGCGGTCGAGCAGCAGCGGGGGCGCGAAGCCGCGGGAGAGGGCACGCAGCTCCTCCAGCGCTTCACGGGACTGCACCCGCGCCTCCTCGATCAGGGCCTTGCTCTTCTCCGGGTCGGCGTCGACGGCGCGGGCCGCCGCCGCGAGGTCCATCTGGAGGCGCACCAGGCGCTGCTGGGGACCGTCGTGGATGTCGCGCTCGAGGCGTCGGAGCGCCGTGCCCTCCGCCGAGAGCGCCGCCGTGCGGGAGATCTCGCGGTCGGCGAGCTCGACCTCGAGCTGCTCCGAGCGGAAGCCCCCCAGCATCGCGGCGGCGATGGCGTGGTGCACGACGACGACGGCGTGCAGCACGTAGGGCAGGACCAGCACGACGCCGGTCAGCACGACGGCGCCGACGACGGCGCCGCCCGCCCCGAGCGTGCCGACCGCGGTGTCCCTCAGGCCGAGGTCGTACGACGACCACGCCCCCACGCCGAAGGCCACGCTGACCACGACGAGGAGCGCCGGCCCGAACAGCAGCCCGAGCAGGAGCCCCGTCGTGGCGCCCGCCACGATCGGGAAGACGAGGGCCGCGTAGAGCAGGTAGAGCCAGTAGTGCGGGTTCGCGAAGGCCGACAGGGCACGCACGGCGCGGTTCGACGACCGGCCCCACTGCGTGTTGGGGGTCCAGTCGACCGGACGGACGGGCCGGTCGATCGCCCAGCGCAGCCGCAGCACCTCGAAGGTGCCGAACCAGCGCGAGAGCCAGAGGGCGCAGAAGACCAGCACGGCGAGCACGACGAGGCTGACGAGCGAGTCGCCCGCGGTGCGCACCCCGGAGAGCAGCACCTGGGCCGCCGCGCCGAGCACGAGCACCAGCACCCCCGAGAGGGCGACGTAGCCGAGGCGTCGCGGCAGCTGCCGCCAGCGCTGGGCGTAGGTCGGCGCGGGGGTCGTGCGCCGGTAGGGGTCGAGGGGTGCGGTGATGGGGTGCTCCGAGGTCATGGGACGAGCCTCGCGGAGGCGCGGCCCGAGACCCATGGTGCCAGCGCCCGGACCTCCGGTGGGGTTATCCCCCGACCCGGGCGCCCGGCCCGGAGGAGGCCGGGGCGGGGAGGACCCGCCCGGAGGTGAGGCCAGCCAGCCCTCAGCAAGCCCAGCCTCAGCTTGCTTGCGGAATCCCCGCAGCCGAATAGCGTTGCACCCGTCGTCTAGGAAAGGACACGTCATGACCGATGTCAGCATCACCGTTCCCCAGGGTTCCGTCGACCCGGACGTCGCCGCCGGCGTCGCCCAGTTCCTCAGCCCGATCGTGACCGACCTCACCGCCCTCAGCGTCAACGGCAAGCAGGCTCACTGGCACGTCCGCGGCATCGCCTTCGTGGCCGTCCACGAGCTCATCGACGTGGTCGTCGACCACGCTCGCGAGTGGGCAGACCTCGCCGCGGAGCGCGTCGTCGCCCTCGGCCTGCCGGTCGACGCCCGTGTCGAGACCGTCGCCGCCAAGACGTCGATCCCCGCCACCTCCCCCGGCTTCAACCAGATCGACCGCACGGTCGCCGAGCTGGTCGCCCAGATCGACGCGACCCTCGCGGGCGTCCGCACGGCGATCGACGAGCTCGGCGAGCTCGACGCCTCCAGCCAGGACGTCGCCATCGAGATCTCGCGCGGCCTCGAGAAGGACCGCTGGTTCCTCGCGGCGCACGTCGCCGGCTGACCGCCGCTCCTGCCTGACGAGAGGCCGCCGCTCCCCTGGGGGCGGCGGCCTCGGTCGTCAGAGGGCCCGGTGGGTGACGCGGCCGCCCACGACGGTGGCCGCCACGGCGAAGACCCGCAGCTCGTCGTCGGTCGCCGAGAGCGGGTCCGCGTCCGTGACGACGAGGTCGGCGACGCGCCCGACGTCGACGAGGCCCTCGCCGTCGCCCGACGCCAGGAGCGCTGCGCGCGGAGCAAGCCGCTGCTCGGGGTGCCACGGCTCGCGTCCGTCGCGGGAGCGCGACACCGCCGCCGCCATCGTCACCCAGGGGTCGAGCGGTGCGACGGGGGCGTCCGACCCGAGGCGCAGCTCGACGCCCGCCTCCGCGAGCGAGCCGAGCGCGAACGCGCGGTCGGTGCGTCCGGCCCAGAGCAGGTCGGCCACGTCGCGGTCGTCCATGGCGTGCTCCGGCTGCATGCTCGCCACCACGCCGAGGCGTGCGAAGCGGGCCACGTCCGCCGTGTCGAGCAGCTGGGCGTGCTCCACGCTCCCGGTGCAGCCGACCGCCTCGAAGGCGTCGAGCGCGCGTCGGTTCGCGAGGTCGCCGATCGCGTGCACCGCCGGCACGAGGCCGGACGAGGAGGCGCGGCGCATCCACGCGACGAGGTCGCCCTGGTCGTAGCTCGCGACCCCGGTCGCCCCCGGGCCGCTCAGGCCCGGGTACGGGTCGTGGCACCATGCCGTGCGCGTGTTCAGCGAGCCGTCGGTGATGATCTTCGCCGGGCCGACCGAGACGAGGCCCCGCGTGCCCGGGACGACGTCGCCGGTGCGGAGGCCCCGCGCGACGGCTGCCTCCAGGTCGTGCGGGTAGACGCCGCACCGCACCCGGAGCTGGTCGACGCCGCCGCGGACCCGGCGGGTCCAGCGGTCGAGGGAGAAGGACATCTCGAGGTCGACCACCCCGACGACGCCGCGGGCCGCGGCGGCCGCGACGGCCTCCCCGACCCAGGCGTCGAGCACCTCGTCGCTCACCGCGCTCACGGCCGTCGAGACGTCGAAGGCGGCCTGCTCGCGCAGGAGGCCCGTCTCGTCGTCGCCGAGACCGTGCGCCGCGAGCGCGGCGCTGCTCAGCCAGGCGGCGTGCAGGTCGGCGCTCACGAGCACCACCGGGACGCCGCCGGCGACCGCGTCGAGGAGGGCGCGGTGCGGGGCGTCGGGCCAGAGCGCGTCGCGGAAGCCGTAGCCGACCAGCGCCTCCCCCGGCTGCGGCGGTGCCTCACGCAGCCGCTGGCCGACGAGGGCGGCCGCCGAGGCGGCGCTCGTCGCGCTGCCGAGGTCGAGGCGGCGACGCACCAGGGCCCACTGGTCGAGGTGCGCGTGGGAGTCCCAGAGGCCGGGCCCGAGCCAGCGGCCGCCGAGGTCGACGACCTCGGTCGCGTCCGTCGCCGACAGCTCGCCCCGGGGTGCGACGGCCGCGACGGCTCCCCGCGAGAGCAGCACGTCGACGGCGGCGGAGCCGTCGCCGCCGACGAGGCGGGCGTCCGTCAGGAGCACGCCCCGCGCCTCCTGGCGCTCCGTGCTCACCGGGGGTGCACCCGGCGCATCTCGGCCGCGAGGGCCGGCTGCGCGTAGTGCTCACCGTGCTCGAGCTCGGCGACGATGCGGTCGACGACCTCCGGCGGCTTGTTCTGGCTGAGCTTGAGGCGCGCGTCGAACCGGGTGACGCGCAGGCGGACGCCGACGGTGCCGCGAGCGACGCGGCGAGCGCCCTCCTCGTCGAGCTGCAGCGAGCTCGGCTGGGGCATCACGCGCTCGAAGTGGTCGACGAGCTCGCCGAGCACCCGGAAGTTCTCGTCGTCGGAGAGGATCTCGGGCGTGGCCCAGAGGTGGGCCGTGACGTGGTTCCAGGTCGGGATGATCTGCTCGGCCGGGTACCAGCCGGGCGAGACGTAGCCGTGCGGGCCCTGGACGATGATCATCACCTCGCCCTCGCCGAGCTCGAGGCTGCGCTCGTCGGGGCGGCCGACGTGGCTGACGAGCGAGAGAGATCCGTCGTCGGTCTCCTCGAGGACGACCGGGTAGTGCGACGCGACCAGGCCCTCCGCGGTGTGGGCCACGATCGTCGCCCACGGGTTCTCGCGCACGAGGCGCGCGACCTCGGCGACGTCGGACAGCACGAAGTGCGGGGTGTTCCTCATGCGACCGAGCCTGTCAGACCTGGTCGACCGGGCACCAGTAGAGCTTCCGCCCCGCGGCCATCTCCATCACGATGTGGGTGCCGCAGACCCGGCAGGGCAGCCCCTCGCGGTGGTACACCCAGTGGCGGTCGGCCCGGCTGCGCAGGGCCTTCGCGTGCTGGGCCTTCGTGAGGCCGTCCATGGTCATCATCTGGCCGAGCTCGACGCCGCTCTCCAGCAGCTTCGTCCAGTCCCGGTAGAGCCCCTCGAGCACCTCCTCCGGCACCTGGTTGCCGGGGGTGTGCGGGTCGAGCCGGGCGCGGAAGAGCAGCTCGGCCCGGTAGATGTTGCCGATGCCGCTGACGACGCTCTGGTCCATCAGCAGCAGGCCGATCGGCGTGCGCTTCTTGCGCACCGTCGTGACGAAGCGGTCCCTGCCCTTCTTCGGCGAGTCGACGAGGGGGTCGGGGCCGAGCTTGGCGACGGCCGCGTCGACCCCCGCGTCGTCGAGCACCTCGCACCTGGTGGGGCCGCGCAGGTCGCCCACGGCCGTGTCGCTGAGGAGGCGCACCCGCACCTGGCCCACGGGCTCCGGCGGGAACGACTCGATGTCGTCCTCCGCCTTCTCCTGCTCGGCCATCCGCACGCGGCTCCGGCGCGGTGCCCCGATGCTCGCCATCGAGTGCTCGCCGTCGTCGTCGGGGACGTTCTCCGCCCTGCGGGTGGCGGCACGGCGGGTGCGCGACTCCGCCATCGAGGCGCCCGTGGCGATCTCCCCCGCGAAGTCCCACGCGCCGTACAGGCCGAGGTGCACGTGCAGCCAGAGGCCGTTGTCGAACTCGAGGAACATCTGCTTGCCGACCGCCTTGGCGTCGACCATCGTCGCGCCGTCGAGCTTCTCCGCCCCCGCGGCGAACCGCCCCTGCGGCGAGCTCACCGCGACGCGGTGGCCGACGAACGTCTGGGAGAACTGGTTGGCGATGCGGTGGACGGAGTGGCCCTCGGGCACGCGCTGCCCCTCAGTCGACCGGGTGGCCGGCGATGGCCCCGGTCGTCTCGTACTCGGCGAGCTGGGCGATGCGGCGCACGTGGCGCTCGTCGTGGGTGAAGGGCTCGGCGACGAACGCGTCGATGAACGCCAGGGCCTCGGCCTCGGTGTGCTGGCGCGCGCCGATGGCGATGACGTTGGCGTCGTTGTGCTGTCGTGCGAGCTTCGCCGTGGAGTCGTTCCAGACGAGCGCCGCCCGGACGCCCTCCACCTTGTTGGCCGCGATCTGCTCGCCGTTGCCCGACCCGCCGAAGACGACGCCGAGCGCCTCGTGGCCCGCCCGCTGGTCGCGCACGACGGCCCGCGCCGCCGCGATGCAGAAGGACGGGTAGTCGTCGAGGGGCTCGTAGCTCGTCGGGCCGTGGTCGGTCACGTCGTGCCCGGCCCCGGTCAGGTGCTCGATGACCGTCGTGCTGAACTCGAGACCGGCGTGATCGGTCGCCACGTGGATGCGCATGGGTTCGATCCTAGGACGGGGTCAGTCGAAGATCGGACCGACGGTGCGGGTCCGCTTGATCTCGAAGAAGCCCGGGTAGGAGGCAGCCGCGACCACGCCGTCCCAGAGGGTCAGGGCGACCTCGCCCTTCGGCGCCGGCGAGATGACCGGTCCGAAGAACGCGGTGCCGTTCACCGCGATCACCGGGGTGCCGACGTCCTGGCCGACCCGGCCGATGCCGTCGAAGTGGCTGGCGCGCATCTGCTCGTCGTGCTCGTCGGTGTCGGCGTGCCGCGCGAAGTCGGCCGGGAGGCCCACCTCGGCCAGAGCGGCGGGGATGACCACGTCGGGGTCGGTCTCGCCGCCCGGGTGGATGCGGGTGCCGAGGGCGTCGTAGAGCGGCTTCACGACCTGCTGGCCGTGCAGCACCGAGGCGGCCGTGACCAGGCGCGTGTAGCGCAGCATCCGGCCGAACATCGAGCGGTACTCGTCGCTCACGTCGGCGTCCTCGTTGAGCACGGCGAGGCTCATGACGTGGAAGGTGACGTCGAGGTCGCGGTGGGCGGCGACCTCGTCGACCCAGCGGCTGGTCATCCAGGCCCAGGGGCAGGAGGGGTCGAACCAGAAGTCGACGGTGGTGTGGGGGGCGGGGGCGACGGTGTCGGTCATGCGCCCAGTCAACACCCGGGCTCCCGAGGGCACGGTCGACGCCCCCGGGCAGCAGGCCCGGTCTAGGCTCGTCCCCGGACCACGAGTCCGCCATGGACACCTGAAGACGGATGGAGCAAGCGTGCCCGGAGAGAACCTGACCCGAGTCGAGGCGCAGGAGCGCAGGAGCGTCGTCGACGTGCAGTCGTACGAGATCGCCCTCGACCTCACGCGGGGTGCCGAGGTCTTCGGCAGCTCGACCACGGTGCGCTTCACGGCGACGCCGGGAGCATCGACCTTCATCGACGCGCTGACGCGGACGGTGCACTCGATCACCCTCAACGGCGAGGCGCTCGACGTGGCCGCGGTGAACGACGGCGTGCGCATCCAGCTCGCCGACCTGGCGGCCGAGAACGAGCTCGTCGTCGTGGCCGACGCCGAGTACACGAACACGGGCGAGGGCCTGCACCGCTTCGTCGACCCGGTCGACGGCGAGGTCTACCTGTACTCCCAGTTCGAGGTGCCCGACAGCCGCCGCGTGTTCGCGGTCTTCGAGCAGCCCGACCTCAAGGCGACGTTCCAGTTCACCGTGACCGCCCCGGCCCGCTGGGAGGTCGTGAGCAACCAGCCGACCCCCGAGCCGGCCGTCGACGGCGACGTCGCGACCTGGAGCTTCTCCCCCACCCCGGTGCTCTCGAGCTACATCACCGCGGTGATCGCGGGCCCCTACGACGTCGTGCGCAGCGAGCTCACGAGCGCCGACGGCCGCACGATCCCCCTCGGCATCTTCACGCGCCGGTCGCTCACCGAGCACCTCGACGCCGACTACATCTTCGAGAAGACGCGACAGGGCTTCGCCTACTACGAGGAGAAGTTCCAGTACGCCTACCCGTTCGAGAAGTACGACCAGCTCTTCGTCCCGGAGTTCAACGCCGGCGCCATGGAGAACGCCGGCGCCGTGACGTTCGTCGAGACCTACGTCTTCCGCAGCAAGGTCACCGACGCGATCAAGGAGCGCCGGGTCGTCACGATCCTGCACGAGCTCGCCCACATGTGGTTCGGCGACCTCGTCACCATGAAGTGGTGGAACGACCTCTGGCTGAACGAGTCGTTCGCCGAGTGGGCCTCGACCATCTCGACCGCCGAGGCCACCGAGTGGACCGAGGCCTGGACCACCTTCCAGGCGATGGAGAAGAGCTGGGCCTACCGCCAGGACCAGCTCCCCTCGACCCACCCCGTCGTCGCGACCATCAACGACCTGGAGGACGTCCAGGTCAACTTCGACGGCATCACGTACGCCAAGGGCGGCTCGGTGCTGAAGCAGCTCGTGGCCTGGGTGGGCATCGACGCCTTCTACGCCGGCGTCGCCGCGTACTTCCAGAAGCACCACCACTCCAACACCGAGCTGAGCGACCTGCTCGTCGAGCTCGAGGCGACCTCGGGCCGCGAGCTGACCAGCTGGAGCGAGAAGTGGCTCGAGACGGCGGGCGTCAACACCCTCCGCCCCGAGATCGAGACCGACGCCGACGGCGTCGTCACGGCGTTCGCCGTCCTGCAGGAGGCGCCGGCCGACTACCCGACGATCCGTCCGCACCGTCTCGCCATCGGCATCTACGACCACGAGGGCGACGCCCTGGTGCGTCGCCACCGCGTCGAGATCGACGTCGACGGGACCCGCACCGAGGTGCCCGAGCTCGTCGGCCAGCACCGCGGCGCGCTGGTGCTCGTGAACGACGACGACCTCGCCTACGCCAAGATCCGCCTCGACGAGGCCTCGCTGGCGACCGCGCTCGAGCACCTCTCGCGCATCAGCGACCCGCTGGCGCGGGCTCTCGTGTGGGGCTCCGTCTGGGACGCGACGCGCGACGCCGAGACGGCGCCCCGCGACTACGTCCGGCTCGTGCTCGACAACATCGCGACCGAGACCGAGTCGACCACCATCCGCACGACGCTGGCTCAGCTGGCGCAGACGGCTCGGGCCTACGTCGACCCGGCGACCCGCTCCGCCACCGTCACCGAGGTGGGCGACGCCCTCTGGAGCCTCGCCCGCGAGGCCGAGGCCGGCTCCGATGCGCAGTTCCAGTTCGTCAAGGCGTTCGCCGGCATCGCGTCGACGCCCGAGCACGCGACCACGCTGCAGGGCCTCGTCGACGGCTCGGTCGCCCTCGACGGCCTCACGGTCGACACCGACCTGCGCTGGGAGCTCCTCGAGGGCCTCGTGCTCGTCGGCGCGGCCGGCACGGCCGAGATCGACGCGGCGCTCGAGGCCGACAACACGGCCAACGGCGCCCAGGCGGCGGCCCGTGCGCGGGCCACGATCCCGACCACCGAGGGCAAGCTGGCGGCCTTCCGGTCGATCGTCGACAGCGCGGAGCAGCCCAACGCGATCGTGCGGGCCACGACGCAGGGCTTCGTCCACACGAACGACCCGGCGATCCTGCAGCCGCTCGTCGAGCCGTACTTCGCGGCCCTGACGTCGATCTGGGAGTCGCGGAGCTACCACATCGCCGACACGCTCGTGTCGGGGCTGTACCCGTCGCCGCTCGCCGACCAGGCTCTCGTCGACAGCAGCCGTGCCTGGCTCGAGGCGAACCCGGGCGTGCCCGCGCTCCGGCGCATCGTCAGCGAGAGCGTCTCGGGCGTCGAGCGCGCCCTCCGCGCCCAGGCGGCCGACGCCTCCTAGCGGCACCGGGTCGCCGCGCGCGACCACCCACGGACGGCGGACCCTGCCCACGGGGTCCGCCGTCCGTGCGTCCGGGCCGCCCAGGGTCGGTGTCGGACGAGCGTGCTTAGATCGTCGGCGATGATGCAGACTCTCCTCCTCGCCGCGGCCACCTCCCCCGACGTCCCCGTCGAGTTCGACTGGGACGCCTTCTGGGCCATGTGGGGCGTGCCCATCCGCATCGCCTCGATCCTCCTGATCGCCGTGCTCGTGCGCATCGTCCTGCACTTCGCCATCCGCCGCACCGTCGACCAGGTCGTCAACGGCATCAAGCGCAAGCAGAACGTCGACGACACCCAGGCCCTCGTCGCCTCGCCCCTCGCCGCCGTGCGGGTCGTGCAGCGCACCCGCACCCTCGGCAGCGTGCTCAACAACCTCGTCACGGTGGTCGTCTCCGCCATCGCCCTCGTGCTCGTGCTCGGCGAGCTGCAGTTCGACGTCGTCGCCATCGTCGGCGCGGCGAGCGTCGTCGGCGCGGGCCTCGCGTTCGGCGCGCAGAACATCGTGAAAGACCTGCTGAACGGCATCTTCATGGTCGCGGAAGACCAGCTCGGCGTCGGCGACGTGGTCGACGTCGGCCCCGCGGTCGGCGTCGTGGAGGCCGTCGGCATCCGCGTCACCCAGGTGCGCGACGTCAACGGCGTGCTCTGGTTCGTCCGCAACGGCGAGATCCTCCGCGTCGGCAACATGTCGCAGGGCTGGAGCCGCGTCGTCATCGACCTGGCCGTGCCCTACGACGCCGACGTCGACGCCGTCCAGGACGCCATGCTCGCCACGGCCACCGAGCTCGCCGCGACGCCGAAGTGGCGTCGGTCGGTGCTCGACCAGCCCGAGGTCTGGGGCATCCAGTCCATCTCGGAGGAGCACGTCGTCATCCGCATCGTCGTCAAGACCCGCTCGACCGACCGCGACACCGTCGACCGCGAGCTGCGGGCCCGCCTCAAGAAGGCCACCGACGCGATGGGCATCACGCTGCCGTCGCTGACGAGCGTGGTCCTCACCGGCTTCGACAGCGCCTCCTCGGTGCAGGGGGCGAAGCCGCCGCACACGGTCCCGACCCCGCACCAGGCGCCGGCTCGGGGGCGTCGTCGATGAGCGGCGGGATCCCCCTCACGCCGCGCCCCGCGGGCGAGCCCGGGGCCCCCGGCCAGCCTGCCGAGAGCGCCCAGCCCGTCACGCTCCGTCGCGGGCTCGGCGACGACGCCGCCCAGGGCGTCTTCTGGCAGCAGATCGGCGGTCGCCCGACCTTCGAGAAGCTGGTCAGGCGGTTCTACGAGGGAGTGCGCACCGACGAGCTGCTCTGGCCCATGTACCCGGAGCACGACCTCGAGGGCGCGATCCAGCGCCTCACGGGCTTCCTCGAGCAGTACTGGGGCGGGCCGACCACCTACAGCGACGAGCGCGGCCACCCGCGCCTGCGCATGCGGCACATGCCGTTCACCATCACTCCGGAGGCACGTGACCGCTGGCTGCACCACATGCGCGCCGCGGTCGACGAGCTCGAGCTCTCGCCCCTCCACGACGCCACGCTGTGGGCGTACCTCGACCGCGCGGCCCACGCCATGGTGAACGCCATGCCGTCGGTCGACGAGCGCTAGGCCGCGGAGGCACGGCCGCGCGGCCGGCCCGGGTCGCTCGGGCAGCTCTCGGGTCGCTAGGGCCGCTGCTGCGGCTAGAGCAGGCTGCTGCGGCGCTTCACGAGCACGTGGCCGCGGCTCGTCGTCAGGCGGGTCCACGTTCCGGTCTCGAAGATCGCCACCGGTTCGTCGTCGCCGAGGAAGCCCAGGCTCAGCGCCGCGAAGGCGGCACCCGCGGGCACGTGCTCCGCGCCGGGGACGGGTCGTGACCAGACCTCGGTGCGCACCCGGTGGACGATCTGCTCGCCGGTGTTCTCGGGCAGCGCAGCGGCCACCTCGTCGATGCCGGCCGTCGCCGTCGACCGCAGCTGCTCCTCCTCCGCGCCCGCGATCCGGCTCCAGCCGCCGCGGGGCGGGGAGATGGCCGCCCAGGTGACGGTCGCCACCTCGACGGGCAGCGACGCGGTGACGGCGGCCGTGGGGTCGACGACGTCGTTCTGGAGGCGCACCAGGCGTTCCTTGAGCGACCGCACGGGCACGACGACGTCGAAGTCCGGCCGGTCGGCGAGCTGGAAGGTGCGGAGCCCGAGCACCGTGGGGCTCTGGTCGAGCAGCCCCGCCGGGTAGAGCACGGCGACGTAGACGGCGAGCACGCCGGAGCCGGCGATGAGCCGCACCGAGCCGTCCTCGACGCGCGCGGCCCGCCCCAGGTAGGTCGCGAGATCGCTGAGGGACAGGGAGTCTGGGAGGGTGAATGAACGGCTCATCGGCCCCCTAAACTACATCGGATGACCGCTGATCCCCTGCAGAGCCTCCTCTCCACGCTCGACCTCGCGCCGGCCGGCGTCGTCGGCGGCCAGGACGTCTTCACGGGCACGTCGCAGGACGAGCCGCTCGGCCGCGTCTTCGGGGGCCAGGTCATGGCCCAGTCGCTCGTGGCGGCCCAGCGCACCATCGGGCCCGAGCGGCCCGTGCATTCGCTCCACGCGTACTTCCTCCGGCCGGGCGATCTCCGCATCCCGATCACGTTCACCGTCGACCGCATCCACGACGGCCGCTCGTTCGCGACGCGCCGCACCCAGGCCAGCCAGGACGGCGTGCCGATCCTGTCGATGATCGCCTCCTTCCAGACCCCCGACGACGGGCTCGACCACCAGATCGACATGCCGGAGGGCCTCCCCGAGCCGGAGGCCGTGCCGAGCGACGCCGACCTGCTCTCGGCCGTCGACCACCCCATCGCGCAGGCGTGGGCGAACGACCGCCCCTTCGACATGCGCCACGTGCCCTCGCCGGTCTACTTCCGGGTCGACGGCGACCGCGTCGCGCACCAGGCCGTCTGGCTGCGCGCGACGGCTCCCCTGCCCGACGACGCCGACCTGCACCGAGCGGCGCTGCTCTACGCCAGCGACTACTCCATCCTCGAGTCGGTGTACCGCCGGCACGGGGTGCCGCTCGTGACGCCCGGCCTCAAGGTCGCGAGCCTCGACCACGCCATGTGGTGGCACCGCCCGGCCCGGGTCGACGAGTGGCTGCTGTACGTGCAGGAGTCGCCGAACGCCGTCGGCGGCCGCGGGCTCGCCCTCGGCCGCATCTACGACCGGTCAGGTCGGCTGGTCGCGAGCGTCGCCCAGGAGGGCATGGTGCGGGTGCCCCGCAGCTGACCGTCGCCGCCACCCGGCCACCGGGCCACCCGGCCACGCGTCACGGGCCCGACCGGACCCCTGTGGACCGGTCAGCGACGCCGGAATGTCAGCGGCTCCTCGACGAAGGGCGACCACGCCTCGCGCTCGACGTCGGAGATGCGCCGTGGCCTGTTCGTCGCGGAGTCGACGAGGACGATCGTCGTCGCCGCTCGGGTGAAGAGCTGCGCCGGGACGACGCCCGCGGGCGACCAGACCTCGTAGCAGACCTCGAGGCTCGCTCCCCCGAGCCTGCCGACCCAGAGCTGCACGTCGAGCGGAGCCCGGAGGTACGGGATCGGCGCGAGGTACTCGAGCTCCTGGCGGGCGATGAGCGTCATCGTCGCCGCCTCGGGGCGGCCGTCGAGCACGGCGGCGCTCGAGAACTCGTCGATCGTGCCGTCGGGAGACCAGAACGCGTCGATGCGCGCCTCCTCGAGGAGGCGCAGCATCGACGCGTTGTTCACGTGCCGATACCCGTCGAGGTCGCTCCAGCGGACCCGGGTCGGGACGTGCAGGCGGGCCACGTCAGTCGCGCGTCAGCTTGCGGTACGTCGCGGAGCTGGGCTTGGCCGCGTCGGCCCCGAGGCGCTCGATCTTGTTCTCCTCGTACGACTCGAAGTTGCCCTCGAACCAGTACCAGTTGGGGGTGCCGTCGTCGTTCAGGCCCTCCCACGACAGGATGTGCGTCGCGATCCGGTCGAGGAACCACCGGTCGTGCGTGATGACCACGGCGCAGCCGGGGAACTCGAGCAGGGCGTTCTCGAGGCTGCCGAGGGTCTCGACGTCCAGGTCGTTCGTCGGCTCGTCGAGGAGGAGCAGGTTGCCGCCCTGCTTCAGCGTCAGCGCGAGGTTCAGGCGGTTGCGCTCTCCACCCGAGAGCACGCCGGCCTTCTTCTGCTGGTCGGGCCCCTTGAAGCCGAACTGCGAGACGTAGGCGCGCGACGGGATCTCGGTCTTCCCGACCTGGATGTAGTCGTGCCCCTCGGAGACGACCTCCCAGAGGTTCTTGTTCGGGTCGATGCCGCCGCGACTCTGGTCGACGTACGAGATGTCGACGGTCTCCCCGACCTTGAGCTCGCCGCCGTCGAGCGGCTCCAGGCCGACGATGGTCTTGAACAGCGTGGTCTTGCCGACGCCGTTGGGGCCGATGACCCCGACGATGCCGTTGCGGGGCAGCGTGAACGTGAGGTCGTCGATGAGCACCCGCTCGCCGAACTGCTTGTGCAGCTTGTTCGCGTCGATGACCTGCGACCCGAGGCGCGGGCCGACGGGGATCACGATCTCCTCGAAGTCGAGGACCCTCGTGCGCTCGGCCTCGCTCGCCATCTCCTCGTAGCGGGCCAGGCGCGCCTTCGACTTGGCCTGACGGCCCTTGGCGTTGCTGCGCACCCACTCGAGCTCGGAGGCGAGCCGCTTGGCGAGCTTCGCGTCCTTCTTGCCCTGGACGTTCAGGCGCTCGCCCTTCTTCTGCAGGTACGTCGAGTAGTTGCCCTCGTACGGGTAGAGGCGGCCGCGGTCGACCTCGGCGATCCACTCGGCGACGTGGTCGAGGAAGTACCGGTCGTGCGTGACGGCGAGCACGGCGCCGGGGTACTTGCTGAGGTGCTGCTCGAGCCACAGGACGCTCTCGGCGTCGAGGTGGTTGGTGGGCTCGTCGAGGAGGAGCAGGTCGGGCTTCTGGAGCAGCAGCTTGCAGAGCGCCACGCGGCGCTTCTCGCCGCCGGAGAGGTTGGCGACCTCGGCGTCGCCCGGGGGCGTGCGGAGGGCGGCCATGGCCTGCTCGAGCTGCGAGTCGAGGTCCCACGCGTCGGCGGCGTCGATCTCCTCCTGCAGGGTGCCCATCTCGGCCAGCAGCGCGTCGAAGTCGGCGTCGGGCTCGGCCATCGCGGCCGAGACCTCGTTGAACCGGTCGAGCTTCTGCTTGATCGGGCCGACGCCCTCCTGCACGTTCTCGAGCACGGACTTGGTCTCGTCGAGCTCGGGCTCCTGCATGAGGATGCCGACGGTGTAGCCGGGCGAGAGCTTGGCCTCGCCGTTGCTCGGGGTGTCGAGCCCCGCCATGATCTTGAGGATCGTCGACTTGCCGGCACCGTTGGGGCCGACCACTCCGATCTTGGCTCCCGGGATGAACGACATCGTGACGTCGTCGAGGATCAGCTTGTCGCCGACCGCCTTGCGGGCACGGACCATCGAGTAAATGTATTCGGCCATGGGATCCAGTCTATCGGTGGGGCGCTCGGCCCCGGTGGTCGGATGTGCGGCTGAGGGACGACCTCGACCGTCACGTCGTGGGGGCGTCGCGCGTCGCGTCGTGGGGCAGGAGCCCCACGGGGGTCACCAATCGATGGCGCGGGTCGTGCCGACGAGGCAGCTGCCCCCGTCGAGCGCGGGGGCGAGCTGGCTGCTGAAGCCCACGCCTCCGACCTGGCCGACGAGGCAGTCCGTGCCGCGCAGGACGGAGAACTGCACGGAGTCGGCGGCCCGGCCGATCGAGGTCGCGTCGGACGTCACCTGCATCGCGGACTTGTCGAAGCCCGCCGCGACGAGCGCGTCGACCATCGACCGGCCGTCGGAGGCTCCCCCTCCGTCGAGGTGCCGGCGCACGACGACGTCGAAGTAGGCGAGCGCCTCGGCGCCCGTCGAGGCGTCGGTGAGGGTGGGCTCGGCGCCGGGCTCCGGGGCGGCGGACGACGGCGCGGGTGCCGGACCTGCTCCGGTGGTGCAGCCCGAGAGGGCGAGGACGACGAGCAGGGCGGCGCCCGCACGGACGACCAGGGGGCGCGTTCGGCTCACGGAGCACCTCTCTCGGCCGGACGGCCCTCGTAGCTGACCCGATGCTAGCGGGCCCGTGCGGCACCTCGGCCCCGTCACCCCGCCGCGGTCAGAAGGGCGGGTCCGCCACGGCGTCCGCCGGGCCGGGGTCGACGGCGGGCGCGCGCTCACCGTCGTCCGGCTCACCCGACGTCGGGCCCGGGGCCAGCCCCGCCTCCCCGTCGGGTTCGTCGCCGTGCTGCCCGGGGCCGACCGACCACCCGTGCCCCGGGGCGCTCGGCGGCCCCGCCTGCGGGTCGGGGGCGGCCGGGGCGTCGTTCGCCGCGCCTCCGGACGGGGCCGACGCCGAGGTCGTGCTGCGGGTCCAGGCCGAGCGACCCCAGCGGAGGTCGTGCCCGACGGCGTCGGCGTCGACCTCGACGGTGGTGCCCGACTTGTCGCTCGTCTCCCACGGACGGATGCGCAGCCGACCGGCGACCACGACGCGGTCGCCCTTGTGGACGCACTGCCCGATGCTCGCCGCCAGCGCCCGGAACGCCGTGACGGTGTACCAGTTGGTGTCGCCGTCGACCCACTGGTCGCGGCTGCGGTCGAAGCGGCGCTGGGTGCTGGCCAGCCGGAAGCTCGAGATGTCGAGGCCGGCCTCGGTGGTGACGAGGCGGGGGTCGGTGGCGACCGTGCCGATGAGGGTGATGGTGTCTGTCATGCGGGGAGTCTGGCGAGGGCGGACCGACGCGCACGACGGCCCCGCGCCTCCCTGTGGAGGACGCGGGGCCGGCCGGGTCCGGGGAGGGATCACGCCGCCCGCACGGGGCCACGTGCCCGCCGGCGCCTAGTGCTCGCGGAAGTCGGGGTACTCGGCCCCGGGCCCGAGGGCGGCGAAGAGCGCGCTCTTGGCAACGGCCAGCGTCGGGTACTCGCCGCTGAACTCGTCCCGGCCCGCCAGGCGGACGGCGAACCCCTCGGTGGTGCGGTGGACGGAGCCGACGGCTCCGGCCGGTCCGACGGCCAGCCAGGACTGGCCCGTCAGCTCGACACGGTCACGGATCATGTGGTCGCTCATCGTCGAGCTCCCTCTCTCTCGGTGGCGCCCCGGCACGGTCGTGCGGGACGGGCTCAGGTCGCGAGCACGTACCTCGCGTAGGACTTGCGGATCTTCGTGACCTTGGGGAGGGCGACCGCCACGCAGTAGCCCTGACCCGGGTTCCGCGCGAAGAAGTCCTGGTGCTCCTCCTCCGCGTCGTGCCAGGCGCCGAGCGGCTCGATCGTCGTCACGACGCCCCCGCCCCACGCCTCGGAGGCCCGGTCGCGCGCCTGCTCGAAGAGCTCCCGCTGGGCATCGTCGGCCGCGAACATCGCGGAGCGGTACTGCGGACCGACGTCGGCGCCCTGCCGGTCGAGCTGGCGGGGGTCGTGCAGCGTGAAGAACACGTCGAGCACGACGTCGGGCGGCAGCACCTCCGGGTCGAAGGTCACGGCGACGGCCTCGGCGTGGCCCGTGCCGCCCGTGCAGACGGCCTCGTAGGTCGGCCGGTCGACGTGGCCGCCCGTGTAGCCGGAGACGACCTCCTGCACGCCCTCGAGGGTGCGGTACACGGCGTCGAGGCACCAGAAGCAGCCGCCGGCGAGCACGAAGGTGGTCATGCCGGGGAGGCTACTCCCGGCCCCGGAGCGCCGCCGGGGAGGAGGAGCGGACGGAGGCGGACGGGCTGCCGGAGGCGGACGGCGGCCCCCGTCCCGGCTCTAGGGTGAGCGCATGAGATCTCCCTTCACCCCCTACGTCGCCGACGACGAGCGGTACTCGAAGCTGGACTACGTCCGGACCGGCCGGAGCGGCCTCAAGCTCCCCCGCATCTCGCTCGGCCTCTGGAACAACTTCGGCTCCGACCGCGCCCTCGAGACCCAGCGCGACATCGTGCTGCGCGCCTTCGACCGCGGCGTCACCCACTTCGACCTGGCCAACAACTACGGCCCGCCCTACGGGTCGGCCGAGGAGCAGTTCGGACGCATCGTCGCCGCCGACCTGGTGCCGTACCGCGACGAGCTCGTGGTGTCGACGAAGGCCGGCTACGACATGCGCCCCGGCCCCTACGGGGACGGCGGCTCGCGCAAGTACCTGCTGAACTCGCTCGACGCCAGCCTCGAGCGCACCGGCCTCGACTACGTCGACGTCTTCTACTCGCACCGTCCCGACCCCGAGACGCCGATCGAGGAGACGATGGGCGCCCTCGCGACCGCCGTGCACCAGGGCAAGGCGTTGTACGCGGGCATCTCGAACTACGACCCCGAGCAGACGCAGGCGGCCATCGACGCCCTGGCCGACGAGGGGGTGCCCCTCCTCATCCACCAGCCGCGCTACAACATGTTCGACCGCCGCCCCGAGGCCGGCTTGTTCGACGCGCTGCTCGAGAACGGCGTCGGCTCGATCGTCTTCTCCCCGCTCGCGGGAGGGCTGCTGACCGGCCGCTACCTCTCGGGCAAGGCCCCCGCGGGCTCCCGGGCGGCCGAGGGCCGCTGGTTCACCGAGGAGGCCCTCAGCGAGACCTACCTCGAGCGCGTGCGCGGGCTCAACGACGTCGCGGAGGCGCGGGGCCAGTCCCTCGCCCAGCTCGCCCTCACCTGGGTGCTGCGCCAGCCCGCGGTGACGAGCGCGCTGATCGGCGCCTCGTCGGTCGCGCAGCTGGACGACAGCCTCGACGCGCTGCAGGGCGAGGCCCTCACCGACGACGAGCTCGCCGCGATCGAGCCCCTGGCGGTCGACGGCACCGGTCGCTGAGCCCGGCTGCTCCCCGACGGCGTCGCTCCCCCCGGGGGCGGCGCCGTCGGTCGTCCGGGCCCGGCGCCGTCGGTCGTCCGGGCCGGGTCGGATGTCGGTGGTGGGCCGTAGCGTCCGAGGTGTTCTCGACAGCATCGGCCGGATGACCTCAGGAGCACGCCATGACCAGCACGACCGCCACCGCCCGCCTCACCTCTGCGCCCGCCGCGACCCCGCGTCCCGCCGCCGGCACCGCCCACGCGCCGCTCGTCGAGAGGCGCGGCGGCCTCCGCGTCGTCCAGGTGCGCGACGACCTGGCCCGGGTGACGACTCCGTCGGGCGAGGTGCTCGGCTACGTCGAGCGACACGACGATCCCCAGGGCGAGCGGTTCCGGGCCAAGCGCTTCCTGCCGCGGCAGCGTCGCTTCGTCGAGATCGGCGACTTCTGGAGCCGCGGCGACGCGACCGACTGCTTCCGCTTCGCGTGACCCGGTCCCTCTCCCGCGACGGCACGCCCGCTCGCAGCCCCGGCAACCTTCGACCTCGGCTGTAGAGTTCGCCCATGCAGTGGTGGAACAGTCTCGTGCGGTGGGTCCAGTCCGACGACGGGTGGCGGATCGTCTCCGACGCCGTCGTCCCCTTCGTGGCGATCGTGGTCGCCGGTGTCGTGGCAGCGCTCATCGGACGCGCCGCCCTGCGCCGGGTCGTCCGCCTGCACGACGACGAGGCCCGCGCCTCCGCCGTCGCGGGCATCATCACCGCGGCCCGCAAGTCGGCGACCTACAGCTCGCTCGGCGCCGAGGAGCGCGCGTTCTCCGACCACCTCGCCCAGGAGGCCGAGGTGCGGCTGCGCCTCCTGCCCATCCCGGGCTCGGGGGTCGCCGCGAGCTGGGCCGAGCACGAGCTGGCCGAGATCAAGCGCAACTCGGCGAGCTTCAGCTTCCAGTCGGAGCAGTCGCTGGCAGAGTTCCGCGACCGGCTGCTCGAGTGGCAGAGCCGGCCGAGCCGTGCGAAGAAGCTCTTCAAGCAGGACCTCGAGCGCTGGAAGTACGAGGAGGCGGAGAGCGACAAGGCCTTCGACGAGCGTCAGCGGGCCTGGAAGGCGGAGCACGACACGACGCCGGCGTCGGGCTCGTCGACCTCGTCGAGTGCCGGACGTCGTCCCGACGCCGCCACGCCGCCGGATCTCGTGCCCGTCAGCCCCGTGCCGCGGAGCCAGCCGGCTCCCGCCCAGGCTCCGGCCCCGACTCCCCCGTCCGACGACTACACGGCGTTCCGGCCGACCCCGGCGCCCGTGTTCCCGCGAGCTGCCCCGAGCCGCGCGGAGCGCGACGAGGCCGCGCCGACGGCCGCTCCGGCCGTGCGGTCCAGCGACGATCGCCCGGAGCAGGCGTCCGCCCCGACCGCGGCCCTCCGGGTCGACCGCGACGCGTCGGACGACGGAGACGACGACGGAGATCGTCTCGGCACGCCGGTCAGCGCGCACCAGGTGCGCCGCCGGACGTCGCCCGACCCCGCCGACGACTGAGCCGATCTCGGTGCCCTCGGCAGGGATCGAACCTGCGACCAAGAGATGAGAAGCACCACGAGCAGACGCTCCGCTGTGCCCTCGGCAGGGATCGAACCTGCGACCAAGAGATTAGAAGGCTCCTGCTCTATCCGCTGAGCTACGAGGGCGTGGCCACCACGATACCTCGCCTGGTCAGACGGCCAGGGCGAGCGCGCCGAGCAGCTGGTCGAGCCGCGGCACGCCGGCAGCCCGGAACACCTCGTCGCCCCGGGCGTCGAGCACCACGATCGTGGGCGTGCTCGTGACGTCGCGGGCCTCGGCCTCGTCGGGCCGTGCGACGACGTCGGCCTCGTCCACCACGAGGGCGGGCACCAGGGCCTCGGCCTCCGCCACGACGGCGCGGGCCGCGTGGCAGGGACCGCAGAACGCGGACGTGTACAGCTCGACCTTCATGCCCGGGTGCAACGAGGAGGCGCGGGGGAAGATTCCCCGCGCCTCCTCGTGTGCTGTGCCGTCCGGCGTCAGAAGGTGCCGAACTCGTCGGTGCGGTCGCCGCGGTTCTCGAGCGAGTCGACCGGGTCGCTGTCGCCCTCGTCGAGCGTGTAGTGCACCTGGAGCTGCTCGCCGTTCATCTTGGCCTCGCCGGCCTTGTAGACGAAGCCGGTCTCGATGCCCTCGACGAGCACGTAGTCGACGATCTCGTCGTCGTACGACCCGTTCGTGCTGACTCGGGTGTCGGTGCGGCCGTCGCTCGGGCCGCCCTCGAAGAAGACGACGTACTCGGATCCCTCGGCCACGGTGGGCTTGCTGTCTGTCATGAGGCCGTTCTACCAGGAGGCGCGGATGCGGCGCCCAGGAAGCCTGCGGCCCCGGCCGTGTCGGCCCCCACGACTAGAGTGACGGCATGGCTTCCACGAACGACCGGCTGGTCTGGATCGACTGCGAGATGACCGGGCTCGACCTCGCGGTCGACGAGCTGGTCGAGGTGGCCGTCGTCGTCACCGACTTCGACCTCGCCCCCGTGCACCCCGGGTTCACCATCGTCATCAAGCCCGACCAGTCGGCGCTCGACAACATGAACGAGTTCGTGACCGACATGCACACGTCGTCGGGCCTGCTGGAGGAGATCCCGGCGGGCGTCTCGCTCGCCGAGGCCGAGTACGAGGTGCTCGAGTACATCCTGAAGCACGTCCCCACCGCGCAGCACGCTCCCCTCGCGGGCAACACCATCGGCACCGACCGGGCCTTCCTCGCGAAGTACATGCCGCGGGTCGACGGCCACCTGCACTACCGCAGCGTCGACGTCTCCTCCATCAAGGAGCTCGCCCGTCGCTGGTTCCCCCGCGTCTACTTCAACGCCCCCCAGAAGCACGGCGGCCACCGAGCCCTCGCCGACATCCTCGAGTCGATCCGCGAGCTCGAGTACTACCGTCGTGCGGGCTTCGTCGCCGACCCCGGGCCCACCACCGAAGACGTCCAGGCCATCTCGAAGGCCGTCGTGGACGAATGGGCCTCCCGGCTGTAGTAGAGTCTTCTCGTTGCAGCCGCCTCGGCGGTCGCGCATGGTGGGTATAGCTCAGCTGGTAGAGCGCCTGGTTGTGGTCTAGGAGGCCGCGGGTTCAAGCCCCGTTACTCACCCCAGACGAAAGGCCCTGCACTTCGGTGCAGGGCCTTTCTGCGTTCCTGTGCCGTCTCGTCCTCGGCACCCGCGGGGTGGGCTCAGCGCAGGTGTGGGAGCCTGGGCGGGTGAGCGACGACGCGGGCCTCGAGACCGAGACGAACCACGTGGCCGACGTCGGCGCGGCCGGCATCGACCCGGCGGCGGTGAGCCCCGAGCGGTTCGACGAGCTGGTGGTCGCCGAGCTCGACCTCCTGCCCGACGACATGGTCGACGGCCTCGACAACGTCGTGTTCGTCACGGAGGACCGCCCCGACGACGGCTCCCTCGACCTGCTCGGCCTCTACGACGGCGTGGCCCTCACCGAGCGCGGCACCTACGGCTTCGGCGAGCTGCCCGACCGCATCGTCCTGTACCGGGAGCCCCACCTCGCCGCGGTCGACGACCTCGACCAGCTGCGCGACGAGATCCACGTCACCCTCGTCCACGAGATCGCCCACTTCTACGGCCTCGACGACGAGCAGCTGCACGAGCTCGGCTGGGCCTAGCGGCACACCGCCTCGCCTCGACCTCACGCCGACGGCGCCGCCGGCACCGCCGCACCCGCCGGCACGGACGGCGTCTCGGGCACCCGCACGACCACGTCGGCCAGCGTGCGCGGCCCCTCGGCGGAGAGGTGCGCCTCCTCCTGCTCCGCCCAGACCTCCCACCACGGCTCGTACGTCGCCCCGTCGCGGGCCAGTGCCCGCCGCCGCCGCTCCCCCGCGTCGAGCTCCAGCCACACCGACAGCGTCGCGAGCCCCGAGGAGGCGCGGGTCAGGGCCCCGGCGCCCTCCACGACGACCGAGGCGGCCGGGTCGAGCGTCCTCCGCCGCCCCGGCACGCCGGCGTCCCAGTCCCACGTGGTCCAGCCCGGCTCGGCCCCCACGAGCAGCGACGTCTCGACGACCCGCGACGCGGCGGCGAGGCCGTGCCAGCCGGGGTAGACGTCGTCGAGGTGCACCAGCTGGACCGGCCCGAGGGCACCGGGCCACGCCGCGACCAGGCGACGCGCGAGCGTGGTCTTGCCCGAGCCCGAGCGCCCGTCGACGAGCAGCACCACGCGGTCGGAGCCGGTCCGCGCCTCCTCGGCCCTCCGCAGCAGGGCACCGACCAGGGCGTCGTCGACGGCCGACGACCACTCCTCAGGCAAGGACGAACTCCCACGTGCCCGCCACGACGGCCGCGGCGACCGCCGCCGCCGCGATGAGCACGCCGACGGCCACGAGGGCGGCGTCGCGGGCGGCGAACCGGGAGGGCCGCGCCCAGGTGCGCGTGGCGTCCGACCCGAAGCCCTTGGCCTCCATGGCGGTCGCGAGCTTGCTGCCCCGGCGCACCGAGAGCACCAGCAGCGAGAACGCCTGCCCGCCGAAGCGGCGAGCCGCCGCGACCGGTCCGCGACCGTCGGCGACGCCGCGGGCCCGCCGTGCCAGGGCGAGCTGCCGCCAGTCGTCGGCGAAGAGGCCGGCCAGCCGCAGGCCGGCCAGGCCGCCGAGCACGAACCGCGCCGGCAGACGGAGCACCTGCGCGAGGCCGTCGGCGAGGTCGGTGGGGTCGGTCGTCGCGAGCAGCACGATGCCCGGCACGCCCACCGCGAGGATGCGCAGCCCGATGGCGAGCGCCAGCGCCAGCGACCCGTCGGTGACGCTGATCCACCAGAGCTGCAGCAGCACGGGGCCCTCGTCGCGGCCGTAGAGCGCGGTCACGAGCACCGACGTCGGGGCGGCGATCCAGAGCGGCGCCGTGCGCCGGAGCAGCTGGCGCGCCGACAGCCCCGCCCAGGGCAGCAGCAGCAGCTCGAGCACGAGGGCGACGCCGGCCGAGACGGCGTCGATCGACAGCAGCAGCACGAGCGAGACGACCAGCGCGGCGAGCAGCTTCGCGACCGGGTTCAGCCGGCCGACGAGCCGGTCGGTCTCGACCGCGGCGAGCAGGCTCACGAGGCGGCCTCGCGGGCCGGGGCGCGGTCGAGGGCGACCACGTCGTCGGCGAGGGCCGCCACGAACTCGGCGTCGTGGGTGACGGCCACCATCGAGCGGCCCTCGTCGACCAGCGCGGCGAGCAGCGCCACGAGCTCGCGCCAGGTGCGGGCGTCCTGCCCGAAGGTCGGCTCGTCGAGCACGAGGAGGCGCGGCCTCGACGCGAGGACGGTCGCCACCGAGAGCCGCCGCTTCTCCCCGCCCGACAGCGTGAACGGGTTGGCGCCGGCGAGGTGGTCGAGGCGCAGGCGGGCCAGGAGCTCGTCGACCCGGGAGCCGACCTCCGCGGGCGACTCGCCCAGCGCCTCCGGCCCGACCGCCAGCTCGCGCCGCACGGTCGCCGTGAGGAACTGGTGCTCCGGGTCCTGGAACACGGTGCCGACCCGCGACAGGAGCTGGCGCGACCGCCAGCGCGACGGCGACGGCCCGGCGCCGTCGGCGAGCAGGTCGGCGGCGCGCAGCGACCCGCCGGCCGGGGTCAGCAGCCCGGCGAGGGTCAGCGCGAGCGTCGACTTGCCCGCCCCGTTCGGCCCCGTCAGCACGACCGCCCGCGCGTCGTCGACGACGAGGTCGACGCCCGTCGCGACGGCGGGGCCCCTCGTGCCGCGCCGCCCGACGGCGAGCTGCTCGGCCTGCAGCAGCGGACCGGCCGAGGAGGCGCGGTGCCGCACGGGCGCAGCGGGCGCGGCCCCCGGCACCCACACCCCCGCCTCGGTCAGCCGCTCGCGCTCGCGCCCCAGCACCTCGTCGGGCCGGCCGTCGGCGAGCACGCCGCCCCCCGCGGCCAGCACCACGACGCGGTCGACGACGGGCAGCCAGACGGAGACCCGGTGCTCGACGACGACGAGGGTCGCCCCCGACGCCTCGACGACGCGCCCGACCGCGTCGCGCACCTCGACGACCCCCTCGGGGTCGAGGTTCGCGGTGGGCTCGTCGAGCAGCACGAGCCCCGGCCGCATGGCGAGCGCCCCGGCGAGCGCGAGGCGCTGCTTCTGCCCTCCGCTCAGCTGGGCGGTCGGCCACGAGCGGGGCAGGTCGAGCCCGACGGCGTCGAGGGCCTCGTCGACCCGTCGCCACGTCTCGTCGCGCGGGACGCCCACGTTCTCGCAGCCGAACGCGACGTCGTCGCCGACGCGGGCGAGCACCACCTGCGAGTCGGGGTCCTGCAGCACGAGGCCCACGCGGCCCCGCTGGTCGGCCGGGGGTCGGCCGTCGACGAGCAGCTCGCCCGTCGCGTCGCCCTCCTCGTCGCCGCCGAGCACGCCGGCCAGGCCCGCGAGCAGGGTCGACTTGCCGGCGCCCGAGGCACCGAGCAGCAGCACGCGCTCCCCCGGCTCGACCACGAGGTCGAGCTCGGAGACCGCCGGGCGCAGCCGACCGGCGTGGCGCCACCCCCAGCCGCGGGCGTCGACCCGGGCGCCGGAGGCGGTGGTCACGTCGTCGGGAGCGCGCGGCTCAGACGCGCGCCTCGGCCGAGCGGCCGGAGGCGAAGCGGCTGAGGGCGCCCGTGCGCGCGAGGCCCCGGGCGGCGAGCCACGAGAGCAGGCCCGCGAGCAGCACGCCCGAGACGACGGCGCTGACGCCGTAGACGACCTTGTACTCGACCGCGGTGGCGGCGATCGACGAGAAGGAGGTGTCGAGCAGCGCCACGACGACGCCCGCGCCGGCGCCGGCGAGCAGGGCCACGTGGAGGCGCCAGGTCGAGTAGAGGAACGCGGCCAGCACCAGCTCGGCCCCGAGGCCCTGCAGCACGCCCCAGATCAGCGTCGAGAAGCCCCACTGCGTGCCGATCAGCATCGAGACGACGGCGGCCATGACCTCGGTGTAGATCGCGGCGCCCGGCTTGCGGATGACGAGGCCGCCGAGCACGCCGGCGAAGAGCCAGCCCCCCGCGAGCAGGCCCGAGAGGCCGGGCAGGAACGACAGGGCGCTGTCGAGCGGCGTCCAGGCGAGTCCCCAGGCCCAGAAGACGACGCCGCAGGCGACGCCGATGACGCTGGCGACGACGATGTCGACGACGCGCCAGCGACGCGACGGCTTCCTCGGCGAGGTGGGGGCGGTCGGACGCTCGTCGCGACTCGACGACGACTCGTTCGCGGACACGGAAACAGACATGTTCTCTCCTCCCTGCGCTGGCATGATCCAGATCAGGTTCGACGGTCGAAGCGTGGATCGCTTCCTCTCAGCCCGGATCACCGGACTCCCGTGTGTGTGCCGCCGAGCATAGCCCAGCCCCGGGGGCACGGCGCACGCCGGGTCGCGGCGCACGCCCGTGGCGCACCCCCGCGGCCCTCCCCGGCGACGACGCGGCGGACGTGCCCCTCGTCCGGGGGGCGCGGGCGGTCCCCCCAAGTGCCCACTATCCGTTCGCCCTGCGTTCTCCGTAGGTTCACCGTGAGCCGTCAGCGACGTCGGCCGTCCGCATCGACGTCGCCCGGCCCCACCCGACGAGGAGAACGATGTCCTTCCCCCTTGGCTCCACCCGTCCCCGGCGCCGCGTGCTCGCGGCGTGCCTCGCCGTGTCGCTGGCCTCCGGCCTCGGGCTCGCGACCGCGGGCGCCGCCGTCGCCGCGCCTCCTGCCGGCCCTGCCTCGCCCGCCGGACCGGCCGCCCCCGCTGCGCCGGGCCACGCTCCCGCCGCCCCGGGACACGCACCTGCCCTGCCGGTCGTGGCCGGCCCGGTGATGAACTACGCCGTGAACGTCGCGAAGGCGAACCCGGGCCAGACGAAGCAGGCCGAGCGCGCCGTGGTGGCCGCCTCCGGCACGGTGGTCGCGTCGTGGCCGGAGATCGGCGTCGTGATCGCCCAGTCGTCGAACACGAACTTCGCCCCGTCGCTGCGCGCCGACAAGACAGTGGAGTCGGTGGGCGCGACGCGCACCGCCCCGGTCACGGCCGCCGACCCGACGTGGAAGGGCGCACCGGCCGCCGCCGCCCCCGGGACGCCGGGCGCCGCCTCGCAGCAGTCGGTCGCCGAGCAGGAGGGCGTCGAGGCGCGCTCCGCCGTCGTCGCGGACCCCCTCGAGGCCCAGCAGTGGGACATGACGGCGATCAAGGCCGACCAGGCCCACCAGGTCACCGACGGCTCGCCTCGCGTGCTCGTGGCCGTGCTCGACTCGGGCATCCAGGGCGACCACCCCGACCTCGCCGCCAACATCGACCAGCGCCGCTCGGCCGGCTGCCTGAGCGGCACCCCGGACTCGTCGTACGCCGCGTGGCAGCCCACGACGAGCGACCACGGCACCCACGTCGCCGGCACCATCGCGGCCGACCGCAACGGCGTCGGCATCGTGGGCGTCGCCCCCGCCTCGACGCTGAGCGCCGTCAAGGTCGTGAACGACGACGGGTTCATCTACGCCGAGGCCGCCATCTGCGGCTTCATGTACGCCCAGGCCACCGGGGCCGACGTCACGAACAACAGCTACTTCATCGACCCGTGGGAGTTCTGGTGCGGGTCGGACGTCGACCAGGCGGCCGTGAAGACCGCCGTCGACCGCGCCGTGCAGTTCACGCAGCGGAAGGGCGTCGTCAACGTCGCGGCCGCCGGCAACAGCGGCGTCGACCTCGCGAACAAGACCGTGGACGCCGGCAGCCCGAACGACACCGTGCCGGTGACGCGCCAGCTCGACGCGACCTGCACCGACATCCCCGCCGAGCTCGACGGGGTGGTGACCGTGGCCTCGACCACCTCCGCGGGCGCCAAGTCGTCGTTCTCGAACTACGGCGCCGGCGTCATCGACGTCGCGGCCCCCGGCTCGAGCATCCTCTCGACCGTCACCGGCGGCGGGTACGGCACGAAGTCGGGCACCTCCATGGCCAGCCCGCACGTCGCCGGGGTGCTCGCCCTGCTCGCCTCGACGCACCCCCGCCTGGAGGGCTCGCGCCTCACCGACCTCCTGTACGCCCAGGCCGACGACGTCGCCTGCCCGACGGCCGCCACGACCTGCGTCGGCACGCCCGCCGACAACGGCTGGTTCGGCGAGGGCCTCGTCGACGCGCTGGACGCCGTGACGGCGCGCTGACCCCGGAGGGGCCGGGGACGCCGCGAGCGCGGCGTCCCCGGCCCCTCCGCACGAGGGCGCCCCGTCACCGACGGGGCGCCCTCGTGCGGTCGGGGCCCCGCGGCCCTCGCGGCCCGGCTGCCCCTAGGCTGAGCCGAGTCCCAAACCGGAGGTCCGATTGCACACCTGGCCAGGCAACCCCTACCCGCTCGGCGCCACCTACGACGGCAGCGGCACCAACTTCGCCATCTACAGCGAGGCGGCCACGAAGGTCGAGCTCTGCCTGTTCGACGCCGACGGCGTCGAGACGCGCGTGCCCCTCACCGAGGTCGACGCGTACGTCTGGCACGCGTACCTGCCCACCGTCCAGCCCGGCCAGAAGTACGGCTACCGGGTGCACGGCGACTACGAGCCCGAGAACGGCTCGCGCGCGAACCCGAACAAGCTCCTGCTCGACCCCTACGCCAAGGCCACGAGCGGCGACATCGACTGGGACGAGGCGCTCTTCGCCTACGACTTCGGCGACCCCGACTCGCGCAACGACCGCGACAGCGCGCCGCACATGATGCTCGGCGTCGTCATCAACCCGTTCTTCGACTGGCAGGGCGACCGCCCCCCGAAGTACAGCTACGACGAGACGGTCATCTACGAGGCCCACGTCAAGGGCCTCACCCAGACGCACCCCGACATCCCCGAGGAGCAGCGCGGCACCTACGCCGGCGTGGCCCACCCGGCGATCATCGACCACCTGCAGAAGCTCGGCGTCACCGCCCTCGAGCTCATGCCCGTGCACCAGTTCGTGCAGGACAACACGCTGCTCGAGAAGGGCCTCAGCAACTACTGGGGCTACAACACCATCGGCTTCTTCGCGCCGCACGCCGCCTACTCGGCGACCGGCGACACCGGGCAGCAGGTGCAGGAGTTCAAGACGATGGTGCGGGTGCTGCACGAGGCCGGCATCGAGGTCATCATCGACGTCGTCTACAACCACACGGCCGAGGGCAACCACCTGGGCCCGACGCTGTCGTTCAAGGGCATCGACAACGGCGCGTACTACCGCTTGATGGACGACGACAAGCGCTACTACATGGACTACACGGGCACCGGCAACAGCCTGAACGTCCGTCACCCGCACTCGTTGCAGCTCATCATGGACAGCCTGCGCTACTGGGTGACCGAGATGCACGTCGACGGGTTCCGCTTCGACCTCGCCGCCTCCCTCGCTCGCGAGTTCTACGAGGTCGACCGCCTGTCGACCTTCTTCGAGCTCGTGCAGCAGGACCCGATCGTGTCGCAGGTCAAGCTCATCGCCGAGCCCTGGGACGTGGGCCCCGGCGGCTACCAGGTCGGCAACTTCCCGCCCCAGTGGACCGAGTGGAACGGCAAGTACCGCGACACCGTCCGCGACTTCTGGCGCGGCGAGCCCTCCACGCTCGGCGAGTTCGCCAGCCGCATCACCGGCTCGGCCGACCTCTACGAGCGCGACGGCCGCCGTCCGGTCGCCAGCATCAACTTCGTCACCGCGCACGACGGGTTCACCATGCGCGACCTCGTCACCTACAACGAGAAGCGCAACGACGCGAACGGAGAGGGCGGCGCCGACGGCGAGAGCCACAACCGGTCGTGGAACTCGGGCGTCGAGGGCGAGACCGACGACGAGGCGATCCGCGCACTCCGCGAGCAGCGCCAGCGCAGCTTCCTCGCGACGCTGCTGCTCAGCCAGGGCGTGCCCATGCTGCTGCACGGCGACGAGCTCGGGCGGACGCAGCACGGCAACAACAACACGTACGCCCAGGACGACGCGATCAGCTGGATCGACTGGGAGGCGGCCGACCGCGACCTCGTCGAGTTCGTCGCCGAGGTGATCAAGCTCCGGCACGACCACCCGACGTTCCGCCGTCAGCGCTACTTCAACGGCCGCCCGGTCACGCGCGGCGAGGGCGAGCCCCTGCCCGACATCGTCTGGCTGACGCCGGAGGGCGACGCCATGCAGGAGGGCGAGTGGAACGAGTCGTACGCGAAGGCGATCGGCATGTTCCTCAACGGCGACGGCATCCGGGGCCGTGACCACCGCGGCGGCCGCATCACCGACGTCAACTTCGTGCTCTACTTCAACGCCAGCGAGGAGACGGTCACCTTCGTGCTGCCTCCCGACGAGTACGCCGAGGGCTGGGAGGTCGTGGTCGACAGCACCGTCACGCCGCCCGTCGCCCCGGCGTCCGCTCCCCCGCGGTCGCTCCAGGCCGTCCGGGCCGCGACCACGCCCCAGCCGCCTTCCCACCCCCAGGTCGTCCCCGCCCTGAGGGCCGGTGACCAGCTGCCCGTGGCCAGCCGGTCGCTGGTCGTCCTCCGCGCCACGGCAGAGGACCCCTCGTGACCCGACGCGACCACCCCCGCTCCACCTACCGCCTCCAGATCCGCGAGGCCTTCCCCCTCGACGCCGCCGCCGCGGTCGTGCCGTACCTGCGCGACCTCGGGGCCGACTGGGTCTACCTGTCGCCCGTGCTCGAGGCCGAGCCCGGCAGCGACCACGGCTACGACGTCGTCGACCACCGCCGGGTCGACCCGGCCCGGGGCGGCGAGGCCGGCCTGGCCGCGCTCTCCGCGGCAGCCCACGACGCCGACCTCGGCGTGCTCGTCGACATCGTGCCGAACCACGTCGGCGTGGCCACCCCGAAGGCGAGCGTCTGGTGGTGGGACCTCCTCACGCACGGCCGCGAGAGCCGGTACGCCGAGGCGTTCGACGTCGACTGGGCGGCCGGCGGCGGCAAGCTGCTGCTGCCCGTGCTCGGGGAGCCCGCCGCGGCGGACGGCGCGATCGAGGGCCTGTCCGTCGAGGGCGACGAGCTGCACTACTACGACGACGCGTACCCGATCGCCCCCGGCACGGCCTCCCCCGGCGACGCCCCTGCCGAGGTGCACGCCCGCCAGGCCTACGAGCTCGTGCACTGGAAGCGCGCCGACACCGACCTCAACTACCGTCGCTTCTTCGCCGTCAACACCCTGGCCGGCATCCGCGTCGAGGTGCCGCGCGTCTTCGACGAGTCGCACGTCGAGATCGGCCGGTGGTTCCGCGAGGGGCTCGTCGACGGCCTGCGCGTCGACCACCCGGACGGCCTCGCCGACCCGGGCGGGTACCTCGACCGCCTCGCCGAGCTGACCGGCGGAGCCCACGTGCTCGTCGAGAAGATCCTCGAGGGCGACGAGCGCCTGCCCGAGAACTGGGCCACCGACGGCACGACCGGCTACGACGCCCTCGCCGACCTCGACCGCGTCTTCGTCGACCCCGCCGGGGTCGAGGTGCTCGGCTCGCTCGACCGCCGCCTCCGCGCCGGCGACGGGCCCGACGACTGGCACGAGATGATCCTCGGCACCAAGCGGGGCATCGCCGACGGCATCCTGGGCAGCGAGATCCGACGCCTCGCGCGCCTCCTCGCCTCCGACGGCCAGGCCGACGAGCGCGTCGTCGACGCCCTCGCCGAGCTGGCAGCCGCCTTCCCGGTCTACCGCAGCTACCTGCCCCAGGGCGCCGACCAGCTGGCCCGCGCGGCCGAGGTGGCGACCGAGCACCGCCCCGACCTCGCCGAGACGGTCGCCGAGGTCGTCGGCACCCTGTCGGACCCCTCGCACCCCGCCTCCGTGCGGTTCCAGCAGACGAGCGGCATGGTCATGGCCAAGGGCGTGGAGGACACCGCGTTCTACCGCTACAGCCCGCTCGCCACCCTCACCGAGGTCGGAGCGGACCCGGCGGAGACGCACCTGACGCCGGCCGAGTTCCACGCGCGCCAGCAGGCCCGCCTCGCCGAGCGCCCGCACGGCATGACGACCCTGTCGACCCACGACACCAAGCGGAGCGCCGACGTGCGCGCCCGCGTCTCGGTGCTCGCCGAGGTCGCGGAGGAGTGGGCGGCGACGCTCGAGCGCCTGCGCAGCCTCGCCCCGGTCGGCGACGGGCCCTTCGAGAACATCCTCTGGCAGACCGTCGTCGGCGCCTGGCCCGCCTCGCGCGAGCGCCTGCACGCCTACGCCGAGAAGGCCTCGCGCGAGGCCAGCAGCTCGACGACCTGGACCGACCGCACCCCCGAGGCCGAGGCCTTCGAGGAGCGCATGCACGCCGCCGTCGACGCCGCCTTCGACGACGACGAGGTGCGCCACGAGGTCGAGCGCATCGTCGACGTCGTGCGCCGGGCCGGCTGGAGCAACGCCCTCGGCGTGGCCCTCCTGCAGCTCACCGGCCCCGGCAGCCCCGACGTCTACCAGGGCGGCGAGCTGTGGGACCGCTCGCTGGTCGACCCCGACAACCGCCGCGAGGTCGACTTCGACGAGCGTCGCCGGGTGCTCGACCGCGTGGTCGCGGGCGAGGTGCCGCCGGTCGACGAGTCCGGCGCCGCCAAGCTGCTCGTCACGCACCGCGCCCTGACGCTGCGGCGCGACCGGCCCGAGCTGTTCCACCGCTACGCGCCCCTGCCCGTGTTCGGCGAGCGGGCCGACCACGCCGTCGTCGCCGACCGCGGCGGCGCGGTCGTGGTGGCCACCCGCCTGCCCGTCTCGCTCGAGCAGGCCGGCGGCTGGGACGACACCGTCGTGCTCACGCGCGGCACGGCCTACGTCGACGTGCTGACCGGCCGCCGTCACCAGGGCGGCGAGCTCCGGCTCGCCGAGGTGCTGGAGACGTACCCCGTCGCCCTGCTGGTCCCGGCAGACAGCCAGGACTAGCGCCTCCCCGCACGACTACCGTCGACCCCCGGCGGGTCGGCGGCAGTCGTCGTGCCCGCCCGGCTCCCCGCCGATCCCCCGACACCCCACCACACCCCGAGGAGACCGATGAGCGTCTACGACGTCTGGGCCCCGAACGCCACCACCGTGCGACTGCACCTCGACGGCGACGTGCTGCCGATGACCGCCGAGCCCGGCACGGGCTGGTGGCGCGCCGCCGACGACCTCGACCGCGGCGCGGGCCACCGCTACGGCTTCCTGCTCGACGACGGCGAGACGCCGCTGCCCGACCCGCGCTCGCGCCGGCAGCCCGACGGCGTGCACGGCCTCAGCGAGACCTTCGACGCCTCCGCGTTCGCCTGGACCGACGAGGCCTGGACCGGTCGCCAGCTCGGCGGCGCGGTCGTCTACGAGCTGCACCTCGGCACGTTCACGCCCGAGGGCACGCTCGACTCCGCGATCGAGAAGCTGCCGCACCTCGTCGGCCTCGGCGTCGACCTCGTCGAGCTGCTGCCGGTCAACGGCGTCAACGGCCGCTGGAACTGGGGCTACGACGGCGTCGACTGGTTCACCGTCACCGACAACTACGGCGGACCCGAGGCGTACCAGCGCTTCGTCGACGCCGCGCACGCGGCCGGCCTGGGCGTCGTGCAGGACGTCGTCTACAACCACCTCGGCCCGTCGGGCAACTACCTGCCCGCCTTCGGCCCCTACCTCTCGAGCAAGCACGCGAACACGTGGGGCGACAACGTCAACCTCGACGACGACGGCGCCCACGAGGTGCGCGAGTTCATCCTCGACAACACGGCCATGTGGTTCACGGACTACCACGTCGACGCCCTCCGGCTCGACGCCGTGCACGCGCTGCGCGACGACTCGCCCGTCCACCTGCTGCAGGAGATGGCCGAGCGCACCGCGGTGCTGAGCGCCCACCAGCGCCGCCCGCTGACGCTCATCGCCGAGAGCGACATGAACGACCCCCGGCTGATCACCCCCCGCGACGGCGGAGGCTCCGGCCCCGACCACCGCCAGGGCTACGGCCTCGACGGCCAGTGGAGCGACGACTTCCACCACGCGCTGCACGTCGCGCTCACGGGCGAGACCACCGGCTGGTACGCCGACTTCGCCTCCCTCGACTCCCTCGCGAAGGTGCTCACGAAGGGCTTCTTCCACGACGGCACGTGGTCGTCGTTCCGCGAGACCGACCACGGCTTCCCGATCGACGTCGAGCACATGCCCGGCTGGCGCCTCGTCGTGGCGAACCAGAACCACGACCAGATCGGCAACCGGGCGATCGGCGACCGCCTCGCGGCCTCGCTCGACGACGGGCAGCTCGTCATCGCCGCCGCCCTCACCCTGGCGTCGCCGTTCACGCCGATGCTCTTCCAGGGCGAGGAGTGGGCCGCGTCGACCCCGTGGCAGTTCTTCACCTCGCACCCCGAGGCCGACCTCGGCGAGGCGACCGCGAAGGGCCGCATCTCCGAGTTCGCGAAGCTCGGCTGGGACGAGTCGACCGTGCCCGACCCGCAGGACCCGGAGACGTTCCGACGCTCCGTGCTCGACTGGTCGGAGCTCGAGCAGGGCCGCCACGCCGTCGTGCTCGACGCCTACCGTCGTCTCGCCGCCCTGCGCCGGGCCGAGCCCGACCTCACCGACCCGCGCCTCGGCCGCGTCGCGGTCGAGCACGACGCCGACCGCCGCTGGCTCGTGCTGACGAGGGGCTCGCTGCGCGTCGCCGTCAACTTCGCCGAGCAGGAGGCGCGGGTCGCCGTGCCCTGCACCGAGGTGCTCTTCGCGAGCGACGACCAGGTCGTGGCGGGCGAGTCGCTGCTGCTGCCCCCGCACTCGGTCGCGATCGTCCGGTAGCGCCGACGGCACGACGGGAGGGGCGGGGCCGCGTGGCCCCGCCCCTCCCGTCGTTCTGCGGCGACGTCGCGTCGGCGCGCTCAGCGCACCCCGACCACGGGGCCCGGCGGCACGCGGCGGGACGTCGCGCGGACGCTCGGCAGGCGGCGACGCCGCACCACCAGCTCGCGCACGGCCCGGGCCCGGCGCTCGAGGCCCCAGCGCGTGACCTTCACGAGCGACTCCCGCACGATGGAGCCGCTCATCTTCGACGTGCCGTGCACCCGCTCGGTGAACGTGATCGGCATCTCGACGACGCGCAGGCCGGCCTGCAGGGCGCGCCAGAGCAGGTCGACCTGGAAGCAGTAGCCGCGCGACTCCACCTCGTCGAGGTCGATCCGCCGCAGGGCCTCGGCCCGGAAGGCACGGAACCCCCCGGTCGTGTCGGCGACCCGGATGCCGAGGGCGCCCCGGGTGTACCAGCTGCCCCCGCGGCTGAGCAGCCGACGCCGCAGCGGCCAGTTCTCGACGCGACCGCCGGGCACCCAGCGCGAGCCGAGGGCCAGGTCGTCGTCGGCGAGGAGGGCGAGCAGGGCCGGGAGGTCCTCCGGGTGGTGCGAGCCGTCGGCGTCCATCTCGACGAGGGCGCCGTAGCCGCGCTCGAGGCCCCAGGCGAAGCCGGCGAGGTAGGCGGCGCCGAGGCCCGCCTTGCCCGTGCGGTGCAGCACGTGCACCCGCGCGTCGCGGGCCGCCCAGGCGTCGGCGAGCTCGCCGGTGCCGTCGGGCGAGGCGTCGTCGACGACGAGCACGTCGACGGAGGCGCCGCTGTCGAGGGCGCGGGAGACGATGCGGTCGAGGTTCTCCCGCTCGTCGTAGGTCGGGATGACGACGAGGGTGTCGTTCACGGGGTGGTCCTCTCGGGTCGGGTCACGGGGAGGGGGAGGGCGGTGCGGGTCGGGTCGGGTCGGGTCGGGTCGGGTCGGCGCGGGAGGCGCGGGTCGGCGCGGGACGCTCAGCCGGTCCCCGCGAGCTCCGCGAAGACGATCAGGTTGTCGACGTAGTGCCCCGTCGAGCGGTCGAAGGTGCCGTCGCAGGTGATGAGGCGCAGGCTCGGCGTGGGCGTGCCGCCGTAGACGTCGCTCGTCGGGAAGGTCGCCTTCGGCGTCCGCTCGCTGCCCGTCACCCGGAAGGTCTCGACGCTGCCGGTCGACAGGGTCACCTCGACCTCGTCGCCCGGGGCCAGCTCGGCGAGGTCGACGAACACGGCCGGCCCGCTGCCCGAGTCGACGTGCCCGGCGATCACGGCGGGCCCGACGGCGCCCGGCACGACGCCGTCCCGGTACCAGCCCGCCGACTCCCAGGCCCGCGGCGGCTCCAGCTCGCCCTGCGCGCCGAGGCCGAGGTCCTCGAGGCCGGAGTCGACGCCGATCGCCGGGATGCGCACGCGCACGGGGGTCGACCCCGCGGGAGGCGCGGTGGACGACGGGGCCGCCGGGTCCTGGAACGAGCCGGCGGCCCCGCTCCCGGGGTCGGTGCCCGCGCGGTCGGCGCCGGTCGCCCGGCTCGTGGCCGACGGCCCCGGGACGCCCGGGGCCCCGCCGCCGGGGGCGACGGCGAGCGCGCCCACCCCGAGCGCCCCCGCGGCGAGCACGGCGGCCGCCACGACCGCCGCCACGACGCCGCGACGGCCGCGGAGCCGCGAGGCGGTCCTCATCGGCTCGCCCGGAGCGGCGAGCAGGCCCCGAGAGCCGAGGCGTCGAGCTGCAGGGAGCCGAGGGCCGCCCAGGCCGCGCCGTAGTACGTCGGGGTCGTCTGGGCGAGGGCGTCGGCCCGGGCGAGGTCCGCCGCGGCCGCGCCGCGCTGCCCGGCGCTCGCCTCCGCGGCCGCCCGGGCGACGTAGGCGAGGGGGCTCTGGTCGGCCCCGGCCGACTGCCCGCCGAGGTCGAGCTGCATGGGCAGCTCGTCGTAGCGCTGCAGCACCGACGCCGTGCGGGCCGCGAGGGCGACGTCGTCGGGGCGGCACGACTCGGCGTAGCGCAGCACCAGCCGGGCGGCGTCGTAGCTGTACTGCACCGTGCCCGACGAGCCGTCGGCGCTCGGGAGGGGCACGACGCTGCCGTCCTGCCGCACCTGCGCCCAGTCGCTCGGCAGCGCCGTGGAGTCGAGGACGGCGGTCGTCACGGCACGGGAGCCCGTCTCGAGCTCGGCCCACCGGGGGTCGCCGCTCGCGTCGCCGAGCAGGTCGAACGCGGCGGGCGACGCGTACGAGGGGTTGTACGACCAGGGCCCCGCCCCGGCCGCCCAGGGCCCGGGCAGCAGGACGCGGCCGACGTCGGTCGAGACGGTCATCCGGTCGAGCACCTCCGAGCCGAGGTCGACGCCCGCGCGGGTGTACGAGGGCTCGTCGAAGGCCTCGCCCGCGAGCACGAGCGCCCTCGCCGCGTCGACGTCGGCGTCGCTGGCCGGCATGTCGTCGACCACGGCGCCGTCGGCCCAGCGCCAGGCGAGCAGGCCGTCGTCGCGCACGAGGTTCTCGCGCGTCCAGCGCCAGATCGAGTCGAAGCGCTGCTCGTCGCCGACCGCGACGGCGACGAGCAGCCCGTAGGCCTGCCCCTCGCTCACGGTGTCGTCGCCCTGGTCGCGGCGCACGACCCGGCCGTCGGCGTCGACCCAGTCGGCGAGGAAGTCGTCGCCGATCGCGGTGGCGGTGCGGGAGGCCGGGGTCGCCGCGCCGGTGCCGGCGGTGCCGGTCGCGGCCGCGCCCGGCTCGTCGCGCGACGAGCCGGGCGGCCCGCCCACGACGAGCCACGCGGCCCCGGCGGTCACGGCGATCGCCACCACGACGGCGGCGGACAAGAAGGCGGTCGTCCTGCGGGTCATCTGGTCCTTCTTCCTGCTGAGGGGCCGGGGAGGCGCGTGGTCGGTCGACCGACGCCGCGCCTCCCCGGGAGGGCCGGGAGGGCCGGGGCTCAGGCGGTCAGCCAGCGGAGCAGGGCCGCCAGGACCCCGCCCGGGCCGTGGTGCCCGCCCGCGTCGCGGTCCGTGGCGGGGGCCGGTGCGTCGTGGTCGGCGAGCCAGCCGCCGCCGGTCTGCACGCCCCCGACGGGGGCCTGGGCGGTGGCGGCGCTGTCGACGACCGGCACGACCGCCAGGCCGCCGCTCGCGTCGTCGAGCACGAACAGCGTCGCGATGCTGCCGGCGGCGAGGTCCACCGAGCCGGTGCCCGTGACGCGGTCGCCCGAGAGGTCGAGCGACCAGGGCCCGGCGGCGACCTCGGCGTAGCCGGTGGCGCTGCCGAACGGGGCGTCCTCGGCGATCGTGGTGCCGGTCGTGGTGGCGACCGAGACCTCGTCGCTGACCGTGGCGGCCTGCACGAGCCGCACCTTCGCCTCGCCGGGGTCGGGCGGCGTGAGGTCGTCGGCGAAGACCCGCGTGCGGAGGTCGTCGTTCTCGCCGTAGGCCACGGCGGTGACCGGCTGGCCGGAGTCGACCGTGACGTTGGTCGTGATGACCGGCTCGGCACGGGCCGGGGCGTCGGCCGCGGTCATCGCGACCACGTAGGTGCCGGGCGCGAGGGGCTGGTACGGGCTGACCTGGCCGTACGAGACGTCGTCGAGGTCGAGGACGACCTCTCCCCCGGAGAGGGAGGTGAGCGTCACGTCGACGGCCTTCGTGTCGGGCGACAGGTGGCCGACCCGCACCCAGCCGTCGCCCTCGGCGGCGTGCGCGGCGGGGGCGCCGACGAGCGCGCCCGCGAGGGCGACGGCGGCGGCGGCGGCGAGGGCGAGCGGAGCCGCGAGGCGACGACGCGGGGAGGCGGCGGCCGCGACGGGGCCGCGGGCGTCGGGGCGGAGGGGGGCTGAGAGGGGCACGGTGGTCCTTCCGGTCGGGTGCCCCGCCGGGCGGCGGGGCCGGGTCGGGTCGGGTGGAGTCGGGTGGGGTCGGGACGGGCGGGTGCGTCGCTCAGGGCGCGATGAGCCCCTCGGGCGGCACCGCCGAGAAGGTGACGCGCAGGGCGTCGCCCTCCTGCTCGATCGACCGAGGGGCGTAGACGCCGCCGAGCCCCTCGAGGGTCGAGCGGAGGTCGGCCGTGGACTCGTCGCCCGCGGGTGTCAGCACGAGCTGCCGGTACAGGGACTGGTCCTCGCCGGGCAGCGTCGCCGGGTCGGCGACCGCGACCGGCGCGATCGCCGCCAGCTGGCCCAGCACGATCACGGCCCGCGGGTCGAGCCGGCCGTCGCGGAGGGCCTGGTCGAACGTCGACGACACCCGCAGGCCCGGGTTCTCGCTGAGCTCGGCGCCCGCCCGCGCCCGGGCCGAGGCGGCCTCGTCGGCGGACCGGCGCGCCTCCTCGGCTCCGTCGCGGTCGATGCGGCGGACGGTCACCTGCTGGTCTCCCTGGCCGAAGGAGGCGACGACGGTCGAGCTCTCGAGCGCGCGGGAGACGTCGGCCGACGACGAGCCGGAGGTGCGCACCGACTCCGTCTCGAACACGTAGTCGGAGTCGCGCCAGCCGTTCGGCGACTGGGCGCGCACCGCGCCGTCGGTGTCGATCTTGTAGAACCAGATGACGTTCTCGCGGGCGAAGCCGGCGTCGACGAGGTCCACCCAGACCGCGTCGTCGACGAGCAGCCGGCTGTCGCGGGGCACGTTGGCCTCGACCCACTGCTCGGCGTCGCGCATCGGCGCGTCGAGGTCGGCGTCGACGAAGCCGCGCAGCTGGCCGGCCCAGAGCGGCACCGCCGCGACGACGGCCACCGCGGTGACGGCGATCCACGCCACGGCTCCGGTGCGGGTCGCGAGGGTCGAGGCGCGGCCGGCGCGACGAGCCCGGACGGAGGCGACGGCCGAGTCGGCGACGCCCGCCACGAGCAGCGCGGCGAACGGCAGCAGCATGATCACGTACGGCACGGGCAGGTAGCCGCCCGGCCGGAACATGAACGCGACCAGGAAGACCGTCAGGGCCGCGATGGGCCGGAGGCGGCGCTGGGCGAGCCCCGCGACCGCGGCGACGACCCCCAGCACGATCAGCACGGGGTCGAGCTGCCACCACTGCGACACCGTCGCGAAGAAGAGGCTGCCCGTGTCGAGCACCGAGCCGCTCGCCTCGCGGGTCGCCAGCTGGAACTGGATGCCCTCGAGGAGGCTCACCCGGCCGGCGCCCGGCAGCAGCTCGCCCTTGACCGCCGCGAGCGCGACGTAGGCGAGGCCGACGAGCACGAGGAGGCTCGCCGAGATCGCCACCGTGTAGCGGCGCGTCGAGCGGTCTGCCCCGCGCCACATGGTCCAGGCCAGGAACGGCAGGGCGAGCAGGTAGGTCTCCTTGCTCAGCACCGCGACGCCGAAGGCGAGCGCCGACGCGGCGAAGCCCGCGAGCTGCCAGCGCCGGCTCGACGCCAGGAGGAACGCCGCGAGCAGCCAGGGCGTCGCCACGTTGTCGAGGTAGACGGTGCGGTGGAACTGCACGGCCAGCGGCGACACCGCGAACACCAGGGAGGCGGCTGCGGCGGCGGGTCGGCTGAGCCCGAGCCGGCGGGCCAGCAGCCACAGCAGGACGACCGCCACCAGGGTGAACGCGAGCATCGCCTCCCGCGCGGCCAGCACGGCGATGTCGTAGCGGGAGAAGGCCCCGGTCAGCGACGTGTAGGCCGCGATCTGGAGCCAGCCCACCGGCGGGTGGTCGTACCAGTAGGTGTAGTGCGTGAGCTCGCCGAGGTGCTGGACGGCCCAGGCCTGGGCCGTGTAGGTGCCCTCGTCGTCGATCCGCTGCGGCGAGCCGGCCATGTTCCAGGCCTGGATCGTCGCGGCGATCGCGAGCACGGGCAGCAGCCAGGCGAGGCTCCGGCCGTGGCGGCGGCCCCAGTCGCCGAGGGAGGAGCGGCCGCGACCGGGCTCCGGGGGGTGGACGCGCGGGACGGCGGGGCGGGCGGAGGCGTCGGCGGGACGCTCGATCGTCGCGGTCATCGGTCGCTCCCCGCGCCGGCGAGGGCGTCGGCCGGCGGGGCGACGACCGGAGGCGAGCCGGGAGCGGTGCGGGCGGAGGCGAGGGGCGCGACCGCGGGACGGTGCGTGCCCGAGTGCTCCGTCTTCTCCCAGGCGTCCATCCCGCGCAGCTGACGCCAGACGGCGCGCACCGCGGCGAGCGCGAGGAAGATCTGGTACGGCAGCAGGCCCCAGACGAGGCGGGCGTAGTCGCGGGCCCGCACCTTCTGCCCGTAGGTCCTGCCGAACTCGTGCAGCCCCGTGAACTCGACGGCCAGCAGCACGAGCGTGGGCGCCAGGGGCACGAACGAGACGAGGGCGACGGCCGTCGGCACCTTCACGGTGAGGATCAGCACGACGCTGACCGGGATGAGGAGGCCGGTGGCTGCCTGGATGAACGGCATCGTGAGCAGGTAGCGGGCCATCAGGCGCTGACGGAGGGTCGGCAGCTGACGCCACTCCCCCTTGCCGTAGACCTGCATGAAGCCCTGGTTCCAGCGGGTGCGCTGCTTGAGCAGCGAGACGAACGAGCCGGGGGTCTCCTCCCGGGTGACCACCTCCGGGCTGTAGGCCACGACGACCTTCGCGCCGGCGCTGGAGAGACGCACGCCGAGCTCGCAGTCCTCGGCGAGGCAGGAGGCGTCCCAGCCCTCCGACCAGTCGAGCCACTCCCGGCGCACGAACACCGTGTTGCCGCCGAGGGGGATGAACTTCTCCTTGGCGTGGAAGTGCAGGCGCGACCGGAACCAGAAGTAGTACTCGAGCACGTTGCGGAGGCTCCACCAGCTGGACTGGAAGTTCATCAGCTGCACGCCGCCCTGGACGACGTCGGCGTCGGTCTCGGTGAAGCGCGAGTCGACGAGGGTGAGCAGGCGCGGGTGCACGTCGTCCTCGGCGTCGAAGACGCCGACGATGTCGCCGCGCGCGGTCTGCAGCGCGAGGTTCAGGGCCTTGGGCTTGTTCTTGGGCACGCTCGAGTCGACGACCACCCGGATCAGCTCCGGGTGCCGGGCCGCCGCCTCCCGGGCCACCCGCTCGGTGCCGGGGTCGTCGTGGCCGACGATCGCGATGATCTCGAGGTCGGGGTGGTCCTGCTGGGCGAGCCGGTCGAGGGTCTGGCCCATCACCTCCTCCTCGTGCCGGCCGGGCACGAGGAGGGTGAAGGAGTGCGAGGGGTCGAGGGGCGTCTCGCTGAAGCGGCTGCCCTCGAGGGTGTCGCGGGAGCGCCAGGCGTGCAGCATCCACCACAGCGTCGACACCGCGACCGCGGTGAGGAGCACCGTCACGAGCAGCAGGCCGGTGTACCCGACCCACTCGAGCGGGGTCCAGTCGGGCAGCGAGAAGCCGGGGGCTCCCTCGCCGAGGCCGGAGGTGCTGCCGCGGTTCGGGACGAGCTGGGTCGGGTCGGCGGGCGCCTGGGGCGTCAGCAGGGGCTCGGGCTCGGAGGCCGCGAGGAGGGTGCGCAGGGGCAGGGTCGGGTAGGTCGGCACGGGTCGCTCTCCTGGGGATGTCGGGTCAGGGGGAGGTCGTCGTCCACGTCGTCGGGGACCTGTCGGGTGGGGTCGGGGTCGGGAGGGGAAGGGGGCCGAGGCAGGGGGTCGGGGTCGGGGCCTCGGGATCGGTCGGGTTCTCGACGGGGCTTTCGGAGCCCCCCGAGAGGGGGGTTTGGTCTTGAGTACGCGTCATGTGCCGAGCGGTGCCGCCCCCGGGGGACGAGACCCAGCGGACTCGGAGCAGACCGTCACGCCGCCTTCACGCGACGAGCCCCGGCGCGTACCGTGGCGGCATGGAATTCAGACACCTCGGCCGCAGCGGCCTGAAGATCTCCGAGATCACCTACGGCAACTGGCTCACCCACGCGTCGCAGGTCGAGAACGACGTCGCGACGCAGTGCGTGCGCGCCGCCCTCGACGCCGGCATCTCCACGTTCGACACCGCCGACGCGTACGCGAACACCGCGGCCGAGCAGGTGCTCGGCGACGCGCTCGCCGGCGAGCGCCGCGAGAGCCTCGAGATCTTCACGAAGGTGTACTGGCCCACCGGGCCCCGCGGCCACAACGACGTCGGCCTGAGCCGCAAGCACGTGCTCGAGTCGATCGACGGCTCGCTCCGCCGTCTCGGCACCGACTACGTCGACCTCTACCAGGCGCACCGCTACGACAGCGCGACGCCCCTGGAGGAGACGATGCAGGCGTTCGCCGACGTGGTCCGCCAGGGCAAGGCGCTCTACATCGGCGTCAGCGAGTGGACGGCCGAGCAGATCCGCGCCGGCCACGAGCTGGCCGCCCAGCTCGGCGTGCAGCTCATCTCGAACCAGCCGCAGTACTCGATGCTGTGGCGCGTCATCGAGCAGGAGGTCGTGCCGACGAGCGTGCAGCACGGCGTCGGCCAGATCGTCTGGTCGCCCGTCGCCCAGGGGGTGCTGACCGGCAAGTACGCCCCCGGCGCCGAGCTGCCGGCCGGCAGCCGCGCCACCGACGACAAGGGAGGCGCGACCACCATCAAGCGCTTCCTCACCGACGAGGTGCTCACCGGCGTCGCCGCGCTGCGGCCGGTGGCGGCCGACCTCGGCCTGACCATGGCGCAGCTCGCGATCGCCTGGGTCCTGCAGAACGACAACGTCGCCTCGGCGATCATCGGCGCCTCCCGGCCCGAGCAGGTCGCCGACAACGCGGCCGCCGCGGGCGTCCGGCTGCCCGCCGAGGTCATGACCGCGATCGACGCGGCCGTCGGCCACCTCGCCGAGACCGACCCGGCGAAGACGGTGTCGCCGGCCGAGCGGCCCGCCTGACGCTCGGGCACCTCGTCGGCAGCGTTCACCCGGCCGACACCCGGATCGGGAATGCTCGACACGTCGATGCTCTTGCATATACTCGTACCGACCTTCGGTGACACGTCACCGACCTACGACCACCTCACATCGCCCCACCTCAAGGAGAACACCATGGCCATCACCGCAGAGCAGATCCCCGCCGGCACCTGGACCCTCGACCCCACGCACAGCGAGGTCTCGTTCAGCGTCCGCCACCTCGCCATCAGCAAGGTCAAGGGCTCGTTCGAGCGCTTCGACGCGAGCCTCGTCACCGCGGAGGACCACACCGCCAGCAAGGTGACCGCGTCGATCGACGTCGCCTCGATCAACACCAACCAGAAGGACCGCGACGGCCACCTCCAGACCGGCGACTTCTTCCTCGCCGAGGAGCACCCCCAGATGACGTTCGTCTCGTCGAGCATCGAGGAGAAGGGCGACGACGCCTTCCTCGTGCACGGCGACCTGACCCTCCGCGGCGTCACCAAGCCCGTCACCCTGAAGAGCGAGTTCGGCGGCCTCGTCGTCGACGGCTACGGCCAGACCAAGCTCGGCTTCTCCGCCACGACCAAGATCGACCGCACCGAGTTCGGCGTCAGCTGGAACGCGGCCCTCGAGGCCGGCGGCTTCACCCTCGGCAACGACGTCACCGTCACGCTCGAGATCCAGTTCGTCCTCGCGCCGTAGTCCGCGACTCCCCCGGAGGGCCCGCACCTGCCTCGGCAGGGGCGGGCCCTCCGTCGTCGGCGAGCGGCCGGGGCGACGGAGGCGCTACCGTGACGACCGTCGGGCTGACGGCCGACCTCGGGAAGGACCCCGCGCCTCCTGCGGTTGTGCCCCAGCAGACGACGACGCACGCCGGGCTCGCCCGTGCCGCCGCGCGTCGTGACGCCCGTGCCCCCGAGAGGACGCCCCATGACCGTCGACTGGATCACCCTGCAGCAGCGCGCCCACGACGAGTTCGCCCGTCGCGTGGAGGCGGTGGCCGACTGGGACGCCCCCACGCCCGACACCGAGTGGCGGGTCCGCGACCTCGTGCGGCACGTCACGCGCGAGCAGCAGTGGGTGCCGCTGCTGCTCGACGGCGGCGACCCGGCCGAGTCGGAGCGGTCGATCGAGCCCCTCGGCGACGACCTCGTCGCGGCGTGGCACCGGTGGTCGTCGGCGGCGACGGCGGCGTGGTCGGAGGCCGACCCCGAGGCTCCCGTGCGGCTGAGCGCCGACGTCGTGCCGGCCCACGAGTACCTCGCCGAGCAGGTCGCCGACGTGACCATCCACGCCTGGGACCTCGCCCGCGCGATCGGCGGCGACGAACGGCTCGACGACGAGCTGGTCGCCGCGGTGTGGACGGTCTTCGAGCCGCAGCGCGACGCCCTCGAGGCGTCGGGGCTCTTCGCCAGCCCGGTGCCGGTCGACGTCGACGCTCCCCTGCACGTGCGCCTCCTCGCCCTCACCGGCCGCGACGCGCGCTGACCGCTCGGGCGGCACGCAGCTTCCCCGGCCCCCGGGCTGGTTCGATGGCGGGATGAGCCACGACACCGCCTCCGACCGCCCCTGGCTGCACAGCTACGCCGAGGGCGTGCCCGCCGACATCGAGCCGGTCTCCGGCACCCTCGTCGACCTGATCGACGGCGCGGTGGCCGACCACCGGTCGCGGGTGGCCCTCGAGTTCTTCGGCCGGGAGACGACCTACCGCGACCTCGGCGACGAGATCGCCCGGGCGGCGGAGGGGCTCCGCAAGCTCGGCGTCGGCGCGGGCGACCGCGTCGCGCTGCTGCTGCCGAACAGCCCCCAGCACGTCGTGGCGTTCTACGCCGTGCTGCGCCTCGGCGCCGTCGTCGTCGAGCACAACCCGCTCTACACCGACCGCGAGCTGCGCCACCTCTTCGAGGACCACGGCGCGAAGGTCGCCGTCGCGTGGGACAAGCTGGTCGACCGCCTGCGGGCCCTGCCCGGCGACATCGGCTTCCGCTCGGTCGTCTCGGTCGACGTGACCCGGGCGATGCCGCTGGCGACGCGGCTGGCCCTGAAGCTGCCCGTGCCGGCCGCCCGGAAGTCGCGGGCCGCGCTCACCTCCTCGTCGCGCGGCGACGTCAGCTGGCAGGAGCTCGTCTCGGGCCGGCCGCTCCGCCGCCGCCACGCCCGGCCCGCCCTCGACGACGTCGCCCTGCTGCAGTACACGAGCGGCACGACCGGCTCGCCGAAGGGCGCCGTGCTCACCCACCGCAACCTCGTGAGCAACGCCGCCCAGGGCCGCGCCTGGGTGCAGGGCATCCGCGAGGGGGCCGAGACCGTCTACGGCGTGCTGCCGTTCTTCCACGCCTACGGCCTCACGCTCTGCCTCACCTTCGCGATGAGCCTCGGCGCCCGGCTGGTGCTCTTCCCGAAGTTCGACGTCGACCTCGTGCTGAAGGCCGCGGCCAAGCACCCGCCGACCTTCCTGCCCGCCGTCCCGCCGATCTACCAGCGCCTGGCCGAGGCCGCGACCGAGCGCGGAGTCGACCTGTCGAGCGCCCGCTTCGCCATCTCGGGCGCCATGAACCTGCCGCTCTCGACCGTCACCGCGTGGGAGTCGGCCACCGGCGGCATGCTCGTCGAGGGCTTCGGGCTGACCGAGACGTCGCCCGTGGCGCTCGGCAACCCGATGGGCCCCACCCGGCGGCCCGGCACGGTCGGCGTGCCGTTCCCGTCGACGGAGGCGCGGGTCGTCGACCGTGACGACCCCGACCCCGAGCGGCCGGTCGTGCCCGGCGCGGCGGGCGAGCTGATCCTCCGCGGGCCGCAGGTCTTCCGCGGCTACTGGAACCGCCCCGACGAGACCGCCGAGGCCTTCCTGCCCGGCGGCTGGTTCCGCACGGGCGACATCGTCAGCATGAGCGCCGACGGCTACGTGACGATCGTCGACCGCATCAAGGAGCTGATCGTGACCGGCGGCTTCAACGTGGCCCCCTCCGAGGTGGAGGAGGCCGTCCGCGGCGCCGCCGGCGTCGCCGAGGTCGCCGTCGTCGGGCTGCCCCGCGAGGGCGGCGGCGAGGACGTCGTGGCCGCGGTCGTCGCGACGCCCGGGCAGACGGTCGACCCCGAGGCCGTGCGCGAGCACGCCCGTGAGCAGCTGGCGGCCTACAAGGTGCCGCGTCGCGTCGTCGTGGTCGACGAGCTGCCGCGGTCCCTCATCGGCAAGGTGCTGCGGCGCGAGGTGCGCGACACGCTCATCGCCCGTCGCTGACCGACGCTCGTCCCGCCTCCGACGCCGATCCGCCCGACGCCCTCGCGGTCGGTCAGAGCCCCGACCACCGCGAGACGGGCCACACGACCGCGAAGGCCCGGCCGACGACGTGGTCGAGCGGCACGAAGCCCTCGTAGGGCCCGCTGCGGTGCGCCCGTGAGTCGGCCGAGTGCTCGCGGTCGTCGCCCATCACCCACAGGGCGCCCTCCGGCACCGTGACGCGGAACGGCGTCGACGACGCCGGGCCCGACGGGTCGGCCAGGTACGGCTCGTCGAGGGGCTCGCCGTCGACGAGCAGGCGCCCGTGGGCGTCGCAGCACGAGACGGTGTCGCCCGGCAGCCCGACGACCCGCTTGACGAGGTCGTCGCCCTCGCCGGCCTGCAGCCAGCCGCCGGGGTCGGCGAACACCACGACGTCGCCGCGGTGGAGGTCGACGAGCCCCGGCGCGAGCTCGTCCACGAGCACCCGGTCGCCGACCGTCAGGGTCTGCCGCATCGACCCCGACGGGATCGAGAACGAGCGCACCAGCCAGGTGCGGACTCCCCACGAGACGAGCAGCGCCACGAGCACGACGACCAGGAGGTCGCGCAGCCAGCGCCACGACGACGACCGGACGGGCGAAGGAGGCGCGGTGCCGGTCGTCTCGCTCACCCGGCCATCCTGCCAGGGGCGGCCGCGCCTCCCCGGCGCAGGCGTTCCCGGCGGGCGAGGGCGGGCAACGCGCCGTCCGGGCGCTCGCCCCGCACGCCGCGGATGACGGCGAGCGCACCGCGGGTCAGGCCGTCGGTCGGCAGGGCGACCGGGCCGACGTGCGGGGCCCGCAGCCCGAGCAGCTCGCGGTGCGGGGGTCGCAGCGTCGAGATCGCTCCGTCGAGGAGGAGGGGGTAGCCGAGCCTCAGCGAGCGGAAGAGCGGCGGACGCCGGATGAACCCGACGACCTCGTCGGTGCGGGCCGAGCGCTCGAGCACGCCGCTGCGGTCGACCTCCGCGAGCTGCTCCCGCATCTCGGACACCGACCGCGGCGGCCGCGGCACGCCCATCAGCTCGCCCGCCGTCGCCCACTCGCGGACGTAGGCGTCGGGCCCGCCGGGGATCACCGTCCGGTCGAAGCGCAGGAAGGCCGCGAGGAACGACTCGGTGAACGCCAGGTGCACCCAGCTCAGCAGGTCGGGGTCGTTCGCGGCGTAGTCGTGGGTCGCGCCGTGCTGGTCGACGTACGTGCCGACGACGCCCGTGTGGACGTGCGTCACCCAGCCCGAGGCCTGCGCCGCCGCCTCGCGGCTGCCGAAGCTGACGGTGTCGATCCACCGGATCGTGCCGGCCAGGCGGCCGAGGGGGTCGTCGCGGAACCGGGAGTGGTCGTGCACGCCGGCCAGGGCCCCCGGGTGCAGCGCCTGGACGAGCAGCGCGCGCACGCCGGCCACGACCGTCGAGGTCGACCGGTGGACGGTCCAGACCGCCGAGCCCGGGGCGAAGAACCCCTCGTCGTCGCCGTGCTCGAGGTCGGAGACCCAGGCCGGCGTGCCGCTCGGCTGTCCGCTGAAGGTCTGCAGCAGGCGGGAGCGCAGCGGCTCGGTCAGGGCGTCCATCCCCCGATCATGCGCGCGGCCCCTGACCCCCGGCGGTGAGCCGGGCCGGAGGGGCCCCGAGGAGGCGACGCGCGCCTCCCCGGGGACCGCCGTCAGCGGCCGTGCGCCTCCTCGGCGACGGGCTGCCACTCCCGCCAGGTCGCCAGGCGCGAGGCGTAGTCGGCCTCGGCGATGCCGAGCGGGGCCCGGCCGAAGAAGACGCGCAGGGGCGGCTGCTCGGCGTCGACCACCTTCAGGATCGCGCTGCGGGTGGCGTGCGGGTCGCCGGGGTCGGCCGCCGAGGGGCGCCGCGACGCGGCCTCGCGGACGTCGGCGTAGGCCTCGAGCTCGTCGCTGCGGGAGGCCGACGGCCCCGACCAGTCGGTCGAGAAGCCGCCGGGCTCGACGAGCGTGACGTGCACGCCGAAGCCCGCGACCTCCTGCGAGAGCGCCTGGCTCATGCCCTCGAGCGCCCACTTCGAGGCGTGGTAGATGCCGACCGTCGGGAAGGCGCTGACGCCGCCGATGCTCGAGACCTGGACGACGTGCCCGCTGCCCTGGGCGCGGAGGATCGGCAGGGCGGCCTGGGTGACCCAGAGGGCCCCGAAGAAGTTGGTCTCGAGCTGGGCCCGCGCCTCCTCCTCGGTGAGCTCCTCGACCATGCCGAAGTGGCCGTAGCCGGCGTTGTTGACGACGACGTCGAGCCGGCCGAAGTGCTCGGCGGCGCGCTGCACGGCGGCGACGTCGGCCTCGCGGTCGGTGACGTCGAGCTCGATCGGCAGGAAGGCGTCGGGGTGCTGCTGCACGAGCGCGTCGACGGTCTCGAGCCGACGGGCCGTGCCCGCCACGCGGTCGCCGCGCTCCAGGGCGGCCTCCGCCCACTCCCGGCCGAAGCCCTTCGACGCCCCGGTGATGAACCAGACCTTGCTCACGGTGTTCCTCTCGTCGTGGTGACCGCCTCGGGTGGGGGCGGCCCCGATCATCCAACGCCGTAGAGTGGCCGGGTGACCATCGAGACCCCGCGTCCCTGGCTGACCTCGTACGCCCCCGGCGTGCCGCACGACATCGAGCCCGTCTCGGGATCGCTGCTCGACCTGGTGGAGGGCTCGGCGAAGAGCTACCCGCGGGCCGTGGCGCTCGAGTTCTTCGGGGCGACGACGTCGTACTCCGAGCTCGTCGAGCAGATCAGCCGCGCCGCCGAGGGGCTCCGGGGCCTGGGCGTCCGGCACGGCGACACCGTCGCCCTCGTCATGCCCAACAGCCCCCAGCACGTCGTGGCCTTCTACGCGGTGCTGCGGCTCGGGGCGATCGTCGTCGAGCACAACCCGCTCTACACGCCGCGCGAGCTCCGCCACCAGTTCGAGGACCACGGCGCCAAGGTCGTCGTGGCGTGGGACAAGGTCGTCGAGACCCTGCAGGACTTCCCCTCCGACGTCGCCCCCGACGCGATCGTCTCGGTCGACGTGACGCGCGGCATGCCCCTCGCCACGCGCGCGGCGCTCCGCCTGCCGATCTCGAAGGCCCGCGAGTCGCGCGCCAAGCTCACCACGAGGGTCAGCGGCACCGTCCCGTGGGAGAAGATCGTCGGCTCGTCGCGCATCAAGTCCCGCCACCCCCGCCCCGAGACCGACGACCTCGCGGTGATCCAGTACACGAGCGGCACGACCGGCACCCCGAAGGGCGCCCAGCTGACCCACCGCAACCTGCTCGCCAACGCCGCGCAGTCGCGGGCCTGGGTGCCCACCATCGAGCGCGGCCGCTGCACCGTCTACGCCGTGCTGCCGATGTTCCACGCCTACGGCCTGACCCTGTGCCTCACCTTCGCGATGAGCATGGGCGCCCGGCTCGTGCTCTTCCCCGCCTTCGACCCGGCCCTCGTGCTCAAGGTCATGAAGAAGCGCCCGCCGACCTTCCTGCCGGCGGTCCCGCCCATCTACACGCGCCTCCGGAAGGCCGCCGACGACGCGGGCGTGTCGCTGCAGGGCGTCGAGGTCGCGATCTCGGGCGCCATGCCCCTCTCGGCCGAGGTCGTCGAGCCCTGGGAGGCCGAGAGCGGCGGCTGGCTCGTCGAGGGCTACGGCCTCTCGGAGTGCTCGCCCGTGCTGATGGCGAACCCGGTCGGGCCCACCCGTCGGGCCGGCACCGTCGGCCTGCCCCTGTCGAGCACCGAGGTGCGCGTCGTCGACCCGGAGAACCCGACCGTCGACGTGCCCGCCGGCGAGAGCGGCGAGCTGATCGTGCGCGGGCCGCAGGTCTTCAGCGGCTACTACCGCAAGCCGCAGGAGTCGAGCGAGGTCTTCGTCGACGGCGACTGGTTCCGCACCGGCGACATCGTGACCATCGACCCCGACGGCTTCGTGCGCATCGTCGACCGCATCAAGGAGCTCATCATCACGGGCGGCTTCAACGTCAGCCCGTCGGAGGTCGAGGAGGTGCTCGTGCGGTACGACGGCGTCTCCGAGGCCGCGGTCGTCGGCCTGCCGAGCCCCGGCGGCGAGCAGGTCGCGGCCGCGATCGTCGTCGAGCCGGGAGCCGACGTCGACGTGCAGGCGCTCCGCACCTTCGCGCGCTCCCACCTCACGCCCTACAAGGTGCCGCGCCGCATCGTCGTCCTCGACGAGCTGCCGAAGTCGCTGATCGGCAAGACCCTGCGCCGCAAGGTGCGCGACCAGCTGGCCGACCGCTAGCCGGCGGCAGGCGGCCCGGCGCCGGGGCTCTCCGATGTCGGGGCCGCCGGGTCGTAGGCTCGGGTCGTGACCTCGACGACGACCACGCTCCCGACCCGCTCCCCCTCCGACCTCGGCGTCGACGCCCGCGGGCTGCTCGCCCTCGTCGACGGCCTGGAGGCGACGCCCGGCGTCGAGCCGCACGGGCTCGTCGTCGTGCACCGCGGCTCGGTCGTCGCGCGGGGCTGGTGGGCGCCGTACTCGGCCGAGCGCCCGCACCTCGTCTACTCGGTGAGCAAGAGCGTCACGGCCACCGCGGTCGGCATCGCGGCCGACGAGGGCCTGCTGACGATCGACGACACGGTGGTCAGCTGGTTCCCCGAGCTCGACGCCGAGGTGACCGACGAGCGCACCCGGCGCATGCGCCTCCGCCACCTCCTGGCCATGGCGAGCGGCCACCTCGCCGAGACCCTCGACCGCGCCGAGGCCGCCGACCCGACCGACCTCGTCCGCGGCTTCCTCCTCACCCCGCCCGAGGCGGAGCCGGGGTCGGTGTTCGCGTACAACCAGCCGTGCACCTACACGCTCGCCGAGGTGGTGCGCCGCGCCTCGGGGACGTCGCTCGTCGACTACCTGCGCCCGCGCCTCCTCGACCCGCTGGGCGTCGACGTGGCGGCGTGGCAGCGCGACGCGTCGGGTGCCGAGCTCGGCTTCAGCGGCCTGCACACCACCACCGAGGCGGTCGCGGCCCTCGGCCAGCTGCACCTGCAGGGCGGCCGGTGGGGCGACGAGCAGCTCGTCTCCTCCGCCTGGGTCGCCGAGGCGTCGCGGGCGCACGCCTCCACGGCGCACGAGGGGTCCGCCGACTGGCAGCAGGGCTACGGCTTCCAGTTCTGGGTCTCGACCCACGGCTACCGCGCCGACGGCGCCTTCGGGCAGTTCGGCCTCGTCGTGCCCGAGCACGACCTCGTCGTGGCGATCACGAGCCAGACCACCGACACGAGGGCGCTGCTCGACCTCGTCTGGGCGACCGTGCTGCCCGCCCTCGGGGCCGGCGGCAGCGCCGACGACGACGCCCGGCTCGCCGAGCGCCTCGACGGGCTCGTGCTGCCCGGCCCGTCGGGCGCGGGCGTCCCTGACGACCGGGAGGCGGCGGTCGCGGCTGGCCGCTACCACGCGGCGGAGGGCACCGAGCAGCCGCAGCTGACCTCGATCGAGATCTCGGCGCGCGGCTCCCGCGACGACGAGCTCGTGCTGGTGCTGGTCGAGGGCGACGACCGCCTCGAGGCCGACCTGGGCCTCGGTGCCTGGCAGGTCGACGGCCCGATCGCCACCTGGGCCGAGCAGCGCGGCGACCTGCTGCACGTCGACGTGGCGTTCGTCGAGACGCCCCATCGGCTGAGCCTGGTCGCCGACGCCCGCACGGGCACGTTCGAGGCCCGCTGGCAGACCGCCCCGCTGCACGGGCCCGGGCTGCGCGCCCTCCGCGCACCCGGACCGGACGACGTCACGACGCTCTGACCGGCAGCGCGTCAGCGTCTCAGCTCACCCTCCGCCGCAGGGGCAGGAGAGCGACGGCGGCGGGAGCGGCAGGAGGCGCGGCTCAGGTCGGCTGCACCGTGTCGCGGAGCCGCCCCTCGGCCAGCCAGGCCAGGCGCCTCAGCGCCTCGTGGTTGCGCCAGGTGAGGGGCACGTCGAGGACGGCGTCGGGCAGCAGCGAGCCGGGCCCGCTCACCGCCTCCTCCGTCATCGTCACGTAGCAGCCCCCGGCCCGGTCCGACACGTCGATGCCGACCCGCGCCTCCCCCGCCGGCCAGCCGCGCGCCAGGAAGACGGCCCGGCGCGGGGCGTCCCACTCGAGCAGCGTCGTCGAGTCGTCGATCACGAGCGGCCAGACGCCGAACGAGTGGTGGATCTTCGCGCCGGGCTGCGGCCACTCCCGCTCCACGTCGCGGATGCGCGAGGCGCCGACGACCCAGCTCGGGAAGAGCCAGCCGTCGCTCAGGACGTCGAAGACGTCGCGCGGCGACGCCTCCAGGAAACGGTGCACGACGCTCATCGGGCGCCCCCTCCGTCGGGCCCCAGGCGGGGCAGGTGGTCGATGCCGAACTCGTGGCGGAGGGCGCTCTGCGCCGCGTAGGCACCGCCCATGCCGTGCACGCTCGGGCCGGGCGGCACCGATGACGAGGCCAGGTAGGTGCCGGGCACGGGGGTGCGCCACGGGTCCGTCGACAGCACGGGGCGCACGATCAGCTGCTTCAGGCTCGGGGCGCCGGAGGCGATGTCGCCGCCGACGTAGTTCGGGTCGTAGGCCTCGAGCTCGTCGGCCGACCGGGAGCTGCTCGCCAGCACGAGGTCGCGGAAGCCCGGCGCGAACCGTTCGATCTGCTGCGTGATCGCCTCCGTCATGTCGACGGTGCTGCCGTTCGGCACGTGCGCGTAGGTCCAGAGCGAGTGCTGGCCCGCGGGTGCCCGGCTGTCGTCGACGACCCCGGGCTGCACGGCGAGGACGAAGGGCTCCGCGGGGTGCACGCCTCGGGCCACGTCGTGCTCCGCCCGGGCGATGTCGGCACGGGTGCCGCCGAGGTGCACGGTCGGCGTGCGCCGCAGCTCCTCCGCCGCCCAGGGGACGGGCCCGCTGAGGGCGAAGTCCACCTTGGAGGCGCCTCCCCCGTACCGGAACCGCTCCAGCCGCCGTCGGTAGCCCGCCGGCATCTCGTCGCCCGCGAGGGCGATCAGCTGCCGCGGGGTCACGTCGAGCAGCCTCACGCGCGCGTCGAGCTGGCGGAGGCTCGTGACGTCGACGCCCGTCTCGACCACGCCGCCGTGCGCCAGCAGGTCGTCGGCGAGGGCGTCGGCGATCGCCTGGCTGCCGCCCCGGGGCACCGCCCAGCCGTAGCCGTGGCCGTGCACCGCGAGGGCGAGCCCGGCCGCGCCCGCCGACAGGCTCGGCATGGGCCGGATCGCGTGGGCCATGACGCCGGCGAGCAGAGCCCGCGCCTCCTCGGTGCGGAGGCCGGCGTCCCACCACGGGCCGCCCTGGTGGAGGATGCGCAGGCCGAGCTCCACCACCGCCTGCGGGTGCCGGGGCACCTGCAGGATCGGCGAGAGCGTGAACTGCGAGAGCTCGGCCTCGAGGTCGACGAGGCGCGAGAACATGCGCCGCCAGGTCGCCCCGTCACGGCCGAGGCCCTCGGCGGTGCGCTCGAGGTCGCGGTGCGCGACGCCGGCGCGGCCGCCGTCGAGCGGGTGGCCGTACGAGACCTCGGGCACGATCATGTCGACGCGCTGCTCGAGGCCCCACCGGCGGAAGAACCCGGAGGCCATGGCCATCGGGTGGACCGCCGAGCACACGTCGTGGCGGAACCCCGGCAGGGTCAGCTCCTGGGTGCGGGTGCCGCCGCCGATCGTGTCGGCCCGCTCGAGCAGCTGCACGCGGAGGCCCGCCCTCGCCAGCACCACCGCGGCCGACAGGCCGTTCGGCCCGGCGCCGACGACGACCGCGTCGAAGGCGTGGCTCATGCGCCCCGGCGCCCTCCGGCCAGGGCCCGGACGACGGCGACGCCGGCGCCCACCGCGCCCGCCCCCGCGATCGCGTAGCTGAGGCCGCGGTTGCGCGTGTACCAGACCTGGGGGCTCGTCGTGCGGGCCTGGTCGTCGAAGATGCCGTGCGCGCCGTGGTCGCCGCTGGTGGGCTGGTAGAGGTTGTCGGGCAGCATGGGCTCCGACTTCTCCGGCGCCTGCTGGCCCGAGTAGCCGGCCTTGGCGAGGTACACGTCGAGGAAGTTCGCGACGAAGCGGTTGCCGAGCACCGTCTTCACGGTCGGCTCGCCGAGCCACGTGCGGCGACGCGGCTTGTCGGCCACGTCGGCGATCGCCCTCGCCCCCACCTCGGGCTGGTAGATCGGGGCCACCGGCTTGGGGTGGTGCGGCAGGCGCGACCGCACCCAGTTGAACTGGATCGTGTTGAGGGCCGGCATGTCGACGGTCGAGATGTCGACGGCGCTCCCGTTGTGGATCAGCTCGGTGGTGACCGACTCGGTGAAGCCCTGCACCGCGTGCTTCGCGCCGCAGTACGACGCCTGCAGCGGGATGCCCCGGTGCGCGAGGGCCGACCCCACCTGGATGACGTGGCCGCGGTCGCGGGGCACCATGCGCGACAGCGCCGCGCGGGTGCCGTTGACGAAGCCGAAGTAGTTGACGGCCGTGGCGCGCTCGAAGTCGGCGGGGTCGGTCTCGAGGAACTCCCCGAAGACGCCCACCATGGCGTCGTTCACCCACAGGTCGATCTCGCCGAGCTCCTGCTCGACGCGCGTCGCGGCCGCCTCGACCTGCTCGCGGTCGGCGACGTCGGTCGGCACGGCGAGGCCGCGGCGCCCGGCGGCCTCGACGTCGGCGACGGCGCCGTCGAGTCCGTCCTGGCCCCGGGCGAGCACGGCGACGTCCCAGCCGCGCTCGGCGAGCTCCCGCACGACGGCCCGGCCGAGCCCGGCCGAGCCCCCGGTGACGACGGCGACGCGGGTCTTCGTGGGGGTGCTCTTCGTCATGGTTCTCCTGGCTCGTCGGCGGCCCGCTGGCTCAGGCCGTGCCAGGTCGACGGTAGTCCGCCCCCGCTGGGCGGCGTCCGCCCCGGGGGACGCCCCGGGGACGAGCCCGGGAGGCGCGACCTGGGGAGGACGCGAGGAGGCGCGGCGTCAGATGTCGAAGCCGCCCAGGTCCCCGCCCCCGAAGTCGCCTCCGAAGTCGCCGCCGCCTCCGCCGAAGTCACCGCCGCCGATGCCCGGGTCGCCGAACCCGCCGGGGTCTCCCCCGGCGTCGCCGGCGTCGCCCGACGCCTCCGCGCCGTCCTGCCCGGCGTCGCCCGCGTCGCCGCCGTCGCCCCCGGCCACGTCGCCGCCGTCCCCGGAGCCGTCCCCGTCGGGCAGGAACGCGCCCACGAGCGCCGAGCCGACGACGTAGCCCGCGACGGTGCCGAGCAGCGACCCTCCGATGATCGAGCCCATGCCCATGCCCGGGCGGCCGCCTGCCTGCGGGCCCTGGCCGCCGGCCGCCCCGCCGCCTCCCAGGGTCCGTTCGAGCGTGCCGGGCTTCCGGAGCTCCGAGCGCGTGGCCGCCTGCGCCAGCGACCCGGCGTCGTCGCCCCGGGGCTCCTCGCCCTGCCCGGCCTCGCGGCTGAGCTCGTCGAAGACGAGGCGACGCTGCTCGGGGGTGAGCTTCTCGAAGGCCTCGGCGTGCACCTGCTCGATGGTCTCGGGCGGCGCCGTGCGGAGCAGGTAGCGGTAGCGCTCGACGGCGATCTCGTCGTCGCTGCGGGCCGGCGCCCGCCCCGCGGCGGAGCTCGCCTGCGGGCCCGCGGCCTCGTCGTCTCGTCCGAGCAGCCTGTCGAGGAATCCCATGGTGTCGTCCTGTCGATCGGGTCGGGGCGTCGGCCCCGACGGGTCTCCGACCGTACGCACGAGGGCGCCCGCGCGCCTGGACGCGCGGTGCGGATCAGCTCCGAGCGGAGTCGCGGGCCTCGGCCCGGCGCCGGCGCACGGCCCGCAGCACGAGCCAGCCGACGACGCCCACGATCGCGGCGTACACGGCGTAGTCGAGGTACTTCGCGTACCGGTCGATGAGCTCGTACTGCGTGCCGAGCGCCGCCCCGAGCAGGATGAGGAGCGAGTTCCAGAGGCCGCTGCCGACGACGGTGAAGAGCGAGAACGACGCCAGCGGCATCTTCTCGGCGCCGGCCGGCAGCGAGATGAGGCTGCGCACGCCCGGCACGAGCCGGCCGAAGAAGACGGCGGACCGGCCGTGACGGTGGAACCAGTCGGCGGCCTTCCGGAAGTCGTCGCGGTCGACCAGGGGCAGCTTCGACAGCAGGGCGATGCTGCGCTCGAGCCCGATCACGGCCCCGAGCCAGTAGAGCACCAGCGCGCCGACGTACGCGCCGAGCGTGCTGACGACGATCAGCAGCACGATGTTCATGGTGCCCTGCCCGGCGAGGAACCCGGCGAGCGGCAGCACGATCTCGCTCGGGATCGGCGGGAAGACCGTCTCGACGAACGTCAGCAGCCCCACCCCCCACTCGCCGAGGGCGTCGATGACGCGGGCGGCGACGCCCACGAGGCCGTCGAGGTCCTGCACCGACGAGGAGGCGCCCTGGGCGACGGTCGTGGACGGGAGGCCCCCGGGGAGGGCGGCGGACGGGGCGAGCACGGCGGTGGAGGTCATGGGTCCCTGGGTCGGTTCGGTGCCCGCGCGGAGCGGGTCGGATCGGCTCCGTCGAGCATGGCAGCACGGCCTGGGCGACGGCCCACAGCCCGTGTCGCGGGGCGGGCAGGTCGACCGCCCCGCGATAAGATCGGCCTCCACCGCACAGGCGCTCGACGTCCGTCGTGCGGGGCCCCCCGACGACAGGACTGAACAGGACTCCCATGGGATCGCTGATCTACGGCACCTCCGGCATCGAGGTCGAGTTCGAGGACCGCGTCCTCGAGCACCTCCAGATCGTGATCGCCACGAAGCTGCGACGACGCGAGTCGTTCTTCTTCTCGTGGCGCGACACGCAGAAGGTCGGCGACGGCCGCAGCAGCATCTGGCTCGACCCGGGCATCCCGCTCTACTTCAAGTACTCGGGCGGGCGCGTGCCCGCGATCAACCGCGACTGGCTCACCGAGCTCACGGCGTCGTCGAACAGCTCCTCCGGCCTGGTGCTCACCGACGAGCCCAGCACCGACAACAGCGCCAAGCGCAAGTAGCCGGTCGGAGGCGCGGGCCGCCAGGAGGCGCGGGCCGGCCCGCCACCGCCGCGACGCGTCGGGCTCAGGCCCTCGTCGCCCGTCCCCGCCGACGCACCAGCCGAGCGATCGCCCGCCACCCCAGCAGGAAGACCGCCAGCACCACGATCGTCACGACGACGAAGCTGAGCTGCACGCCCTGGCCGCTCGCGACGCGGAGCAGCATCCCGACGACGACGGTCGCGACCCAGACGACGGCTCCCGACGTGAGGGCCGGCAGCGGCCACCGCACGCCCAGCACGCTGAGCCAGCCCGCCGCGAGGCCCGCGGCGAACGGCCAGAGCGTCGTCAGCAGGCCCGGCAGGTCGAGGCCCTCGGCGTGGCTGCGCCGCCCGACGAGGACGAACGCGACGACGAGCGCGAGGTCGAGGGCGAACGCCCACCAGGGGCGCGCGGGGACGGGCGGAGGGGTGGTCATGCGGGGTGTCCTCCTCGGGGACGGCGGGCGGGTCGGGGCGCCTCGGCCCGGCTCACCGGGGCGGCTCGAGCGTGCGGGAGAGCTCGGCGAGGAGCTCCTCGACCTGCGGCTCGACGAGCCGGTCGACGGCGTCCGCGATCCGCTCGCGCTGGGCGACGACGGCGAAGCAGAGCGCGGTGCCCACGGCCTGGGCGTGCTCGTCGGCGAGGGCGACCTCCCGGCGGAGCGCCTCCTTCGCCTCCTCGGAGAACGGCACGTCGTCGTCGGGCGACGTCCCGCGGGAGGCGGCTTCCTCGGCCGCGAGGCCCTCGAGGGTGAAGAGGAACGGCTGCCCCGGCTCCGGCTCGGGGTCGACGTCGAGCCCGTCGAACTCGAGGGCGAGGCCCTCGTCGGGCCGGTAGCCCTCCGCCTCGGCCTCGGCGGCCCGCCGCAGCTCGCGAGCGACCATCGGCAGGTTGCGGGCCGTGTAGGAGTCGACGTCGTCGTCGACGATCTGGCGGAGCCGGTTGAGCAGCGCGTGCTGCACGGCGTGGGGCACGTCGCCGTCGAACCCGGCCGCGACGGCCACGGGCGAGCCGAAGCAGACCCGGCACACACGGGTGCGGGCCCGTGCGGTGCCGATCCTCCAGCGGGGCAGCCAGCGCAGCCAGGCGTCGACCGCCGTGCGCACCTGCCCCTCGAGGGAATCGACCATGACGACGAATCTAGGGCCCGACGCCGGGAGACGGCCGACACGCCCGGGCGATTCGCCGGTCGGGCGACAGGCGTCGCCGTCGTCAGGACTGCTCGACGGTCACGAAGTCGATGAGCTGCTCGACGCGGCCGAGCAGCGCGGGCTCCAGGTCGCCGAAGGTCCGCACCCGGCCGAGGATGCGCTGCCACGCGGCGGCGATGTCGGCCTGGTCGTCGTGCGGCCAGCCGAGCGCCTCGCAGATGCCGTGCTTCCACTCGATCGACCGGGGCACCTGCGGCCACCGCTCGAGGCCCAGCCGGCCGGGCTTGACGGCCTGCCAGACGTCGACGAAGGGGTGTCCGACGACGAGCACGTGGCGGCCGTGCGGGCCCCGGGCGATCGCGTCGGCGATGCGGCTCTCCTTCGACCCCGCCACGAGGTGGTCGACGAGCACGCCGACCCGCCGCTCGGCGGTCGGCCGGAACTCGGCGAGCACCTCCGCCAGGTGGTCGACGCCCTCGAGGTACTCGACGACGACGCCCTCGACGCGCAGGTCGGCGCCCCAGACCTTCTCCACGAGCTCGGCGTCGTGCCGGCCCTCGACGAAGATCCGGCTCTGCCGGGCCACGCGGGCCCGTGCCCCGTCGACCGCGAACGACCCGGAGGCCGTCCGGGCCCTGCCCTGCGGCGCGGCGCGCGGCACGCGGAGCGCCACGGGCGCGCCGTCGATCAGGAACGAGCCCGTGAGCGGGAAGGCCCGCACGCGCCCCTTCCAGTCCTCCAGCTCGACGGTGCCCGCCTCGACGCGCACCACCGCTCCGGTGAAGCCGCTCCGCGCCTCCTCGACGACGAGGTCGCGCACGGCGTCGGTGGGGGTCGGCGCGGGCCGGGACGACTTCCTCCAGTCGCCGCTGAGCACGTCTCGTCCGTACCGGTCGTCATCCACGGGGCGTCCTGCCTCCCTCTCGGGGTCCTGACCCGGGGGCCGACGGGCCCTGGGGTCGTCGGGGTCGGGGCTGGTAGGGCCGCGGCGGGCCGGTGCGCGGGCCGTCGCCGCCCGCGCTCGCGCCGGGAGCGGCGCCGGGTCGCGGCACGCGCCCGTCGGCCGCGCCCCGCGACGGACGCGCGGGCACCCGGGCGTCGGCCGACGGGGCCGCGCCGCCGGGCCGCGGAGCCGGAGTCCGGGCCCCGGTCGTCGCGACCGGGGAGGCGTCGGCCGGTCGGCGGGACGACGACGCGGCCCGGGCCACCCGGGCGTCGGCCCGGCCGACGCCTCCGCCTGGCGGCGTCGCCGTGAACCGAGCACGCAGCGACGGCGCCGTGGGGCTGAAGCCGCTGACGACGACCCAGACGAGCCCTCCGAGCAGCACCAGCACGGCGACGCCCGAGACCGCCACGGGCAGCCACCACGCGGCCAGGGGCCCGTCGCCCTGGGCCAGCAGCGTGAGCACGAGCTGCGCGACGACCGACCAGAGGGCCACGGCGAACCCGAGCGAGAGGAACCGCGCCGAGCGCACCCTCATCTCCGGCTGGTTCTCCCGGCGTGTCCAGTGCTCGGCGTGGGGCAGGAGGAGGTGCCGGGCGGGCGTCCAGGCGAGCACCGCCGCGCAGATCGCGTAGGCGACGACGAGGCCCACGAGGAGCACGGCGACGAGCAGCAGGAGGTCGACCCGGCTGGCCGCGAAGGCCGCCGTGCCGTCGGAGGGCTCGTGCACCAGCACGACGCGCCGGGGCAGCAGCCGCCAGGACACCCCGACGGCGAGCACCGCCGCGACGAGGGCGATGCCCGTCGGCGCGGCGGCGCGGAGCGTCGGCGGCACGGTCACGACGACCGGCCGCCGACGCGGGAGGGAGACGACTCGATCAGGCCTGCGCCCTCTCGAGCACGAGCTCGCGCACGCGAGCGGCGTCGGCCTGCCCCTTCATGGCCTTCATGACGGCGCCGATGACGGCGCCGGCGGCCTGGACCTTGCCGTCGCGGATCTTCGCCAGCACGTCGGGCTGGCTGGCGAGGGCCTCGTCGATGGCGGCGATCAGCGCGCCGTCGTCGGAGACGACGCGGAGCCCGCGCGACTCCACGACCTCGGAGGGCGAGCCCTCGCCCGCCACGACGCCCTCGAGCACCTGGCGCGCGAGGCGGTCGGTGAGCTCGCCGCTCTCGACCAGCGCGATCAGCTCGCTGACGTGCAGGGGCGACACGAGCGACGACGGCTCGACGCCGGCCGCGTTGGCCAGGCGGGCGATCTCGCCGGTCCACCACTTGCGGGCCGCCTGGGGCGACGCTCCGGCGGCGACGGTGTCGACGAGCTCCTGCAGCAGGCCGCTGTTGACGACGTCCTGGAACTCGAGGTCGGCGAAGCCCCAGTCGGCCTTGAGGCGGCGGCGCATCGCCACCGGGGCCTCGGGCAGGGCCAGCCGGAGCTCCTCCACCAGCTCGCGCGACGGCACGACGGGCAGGAGGTCGGGCTCCGGGAAGTACCGGTAGTCGTCGGCGTCGCTCTTCGGGCGCCCCGCGGAGGTGCGTCCCGTGTCCTCGTGCCAGTGCCGCGTCTCCTGCGTGATCGTGCCGCCCGCGGCGAGGATCGCCGCCTGGCGCTGGATCTCGTGGCGCACGGCGCGCTCCACCGAGCGGAACGAGTTCACGTTCTTCGTCTCGGTGCGCGTGCCGAGCTCGACCTGGCCGTGCGGGCGGAGCGACACGTTCGCGTCGCAGCGCAGGTTGCCGCGCTCCATGCGGGCCTCGCTCACGCCCAGCGCCCGGACGATGTCGCGGATGGTGGAGACGTACGCGGCCCCCAGCTCGGGGCCGAGGGCCCCGGCTCCGATGATCGGCTTCGTCACGATCTCGACCAGGGGGATGCCGGCCCGGTTGTAGTCGACGAGCGAGTACTCGGCGCCCTGGATGCGACCGGTCGAGCCGCCGACGTGCGTGAGCTTGCCGGCGTCCTCCTCCATGTGGGCGCGCTCGATCGGCACGTGGAAGACCGTGCCGTCGGGCAGCTCGACCTCGACCTCGCCCTCGAAGGCGATCGGCTCGTCGAACTGGCTGACCTGGTAGTTCTTGGGGTTGTCCGGGTAGAAGTAGTTCTTCCGGGCGAAGCGCGAGCTCTCGGCGATCGAGCAGCCGAGCGCGAGGCCGAGGCTGATCGAGTACGTGACGGCCTGCTCGTTCACGACGGGCAGCGAGCCGGGCAGGCCCAGGTCGACCGGCGTCACGTTCGTGTTGGGGGCCCCGCCGAAGAAGTTCGGGGCGTCCGAGAACATCTTGGTCTTCGTGGCGAGCTCGACGTGCACCTCGAAGCCGAGGACGACCTCGTACCTCTCCAGGGCCTCGTCGTAGTCCATCAGGTCTGCCTTGGCCATCAGATGACTCCCTCGGTGGCGGCGTTCTGCTCGGTGGCGCTGAGGTCGGGGGCACGCGAGATCAGCGTGTGGCCCCAGCCCTGCTCGAGCAGCTGCTCGAGCGCGGCGCCGTAGGTGTAGAGACGGGCGTCCTCCCGGGCCGGCGCCATGAACTGCAGGCCGGTCGGCAGGCCGTCCTCCTCGGCGAGGCCCATCGGCACCGAGATGCCGGGGATGCCGGCGAGGTTCGCGGGGATCGTCGTGATGTCGTTGAGGTACATCGACAGCGGGTCGTCGATCTTCTCGCCGAGCCGGAACGCGGTCGTGGGCGCCGACGGCGAGACGAGCACGTCGACCTTCTCGAAGGCCGCGGCGAAGTCGCGCTGCACGAGCGTGCGCACCTTCTGGGCGCTGCCGTAGTAGGCGTCGTAGTAGCCGGCGCTGAGGGCGTAGGTGCCGAGGATGATGCGGCGCTTGACCTCGGGGCCGAAGCCGGCCTCGCGGGTCGCGGCCATGACGTCCTCGACCGTTCCGCCGCCCTCGGGGACGACGCGGAGGCCGAAGCGCACCGAGTCGAACTTGGCGAGGTTCGACGACGCCTCGGCGGGGAGGATCAGGTAGTAGGCGCTGATCGCGTACTCGAAGCTGGGGGCCGAGACCTCGACGATCTCGGCGCCGGCGCCCGACAGCAGCTCGAGCGCCTCGGCGAAGCGAGCCGTGACGCCCGCCTGGAAGCCGTCGCCGGCCAGCTCGCGGACGACGCCGATGCGCACGCCCTGCAGCGCGCCTCCGGCGAGTCCCCGGCGGGCCGCGTCGGCGAACGAGGGCCACTCGTCGCGGAGCGAGGTCGAGTCGCGGGGGTCGTGGCCCTTGATGACGTCGTGCAGCAGCGCGGAGTCGAGCACGGTGCGGCTGACGGGCCCGACCTGGTCGAGCGAGCTGGCGAGGGCGATGGCGCCGTAGCGGCTGACCGAGCCGTAGGTCGGCTTCACGCCGACCGTGCCGGTGACGGCGCCCGGCTGGCGGATGGAGCCGCCCGTGTCGCTGCCGAGCGCGAGGGGCGCCTCGAAGGCCGCGACGGCCGCGGCCGAGCCGCCGCCGGAGCCGCCGGGGATGCGGTCGAGCGACCAGGGGTTGTGCGTCGGGCCGTAGGCCGAGAACTCGGTGGACGACCCCATCGCGAACTCGTCCATGTTGGTCTTGCCGAGCGGCACCATGTCGGCGGCGCGGAGCTTCCGCACGACGGTGGCGTCGTACGGCGGCACCCAGCCCTCGAGGATCTTGCTGCCCGAGGTCGACGGCATGTCGATCGTGCAGAGGACGTCCTTCACGGCGATCGGCACGCCGGCCAGGGCGCCGAGCTGCTCGCCGGCCGCGCGGCGGCGGTCGACGTCGGCGGCGGTCGTGAGGGCGGCGTCGCTCACGTGGAGGAAGGCGTGCACGTCGCCGTCGACGGCGGCGATGCGGTCGAGGTGGGCCTGGGCGACCTCGACGGCCGAGACGTCGCCGGCGGTGAGCTTCGCGGAGAGGTCGGCCGCGCTGAGGCGGACGAGGGAGGAGGCGTCGGTCATGGCTACTGCTCCTCGCCGAGGATCGCGGTCACGCGGAAGCGCGAGCCGTCGTGGTCGGGGGCGCCCGAGAGGGCCTGCTCGGCGGTGAGCGTCTCGCCCACGACGTCGGCGCGGAAGACGTTCTCGAGCGGGATGGGGTGGCTCGTCGCCGGGACGTCGTCGGTCGCGACCTCGGACACCTTGGCGACGTTGTCGACGATCTGCCCGAGCTCCCGGGTCATCGTGTCGATCTCGTCGGGGGTCAGGGCGATGCGGGCGAGACCGGCGAGGTGCTCCACCTGCTCGCGCGTGATTTCAGACATGCTGCTCCGTCACATGGGTCGCGTGGGTACCGCGGCTGGGGGTACCGCTCGATCTTACGGGGCCCGGGCGCCCGGGGCGGCCGGGAGGTCAGTCGCGGAGGTAGACGTCCTGGGGCCGCACGAGCGCCAGCTCGGGGCCCTCGGGCGCCGGCTCGCCCGGGTTCCTCTCGTCGCCGTCGGCCAGGTCGCCGCGGCCGAGGGCGATGAGCGCGAGGCTGCGCATCGACTCGGTGCCGGGGCGCAGGTAGTCGTTGTGGCCGAGGGCGGCCGCCAGCACGCGGCCCGTGACGGTGTCGTCTCCCCCGCCCGTGTGCAGCTTCACGGCGCCGAAGGCGGCCGTGCCCGGGTCGGCCCCGAAGTAGCCGCTCCCGGCGACCGGGTCGAAGCTGCCCGCCGCGGCGTAGACGTCGTGGCCGGCCACGTCGAGGTCGTCGGCGGTCGGCACGACGCTGCCCGGCGAGCCGAGCAGCACCAGCGAGTCGACCGTCGTCCGGCCCGACGAGAGGGCGAGCGTGGCCGTCGTCGACCCGTACGAGTGGGCGACGACCGTGACCCTCGGGGCGTGGGAGGCGCGGCTCGCGTCGAGCCCGCCGACCGCCTCCTCGAGGCGCTGCGCGCCCCGCTCGGCGAGGTCGAGCGTGTAGACGTTCGTGAGGTCGGGGGTGCGGTACCCCATCCAGGCGACGACGGCCACGCTGTCGAGCGGGGCCGGGTCGGACCGGGCGAGCAGGTAGGTCCACGAGCGCTGCTCGTCGAGCAGCTGACCCGCCGTCTCGGTCCAGTCGACCATCTGACCGCGGACGGTGAAGAACATGCCCGGCACCAGCACCGTCACGTCGTCGGCGGTGTCGAGGTGGCCGACCGAGACGGCGGCCCGGCCGGGGAGCACGGTGTCGAGCGTCACGAGCTCGCGGTCGGCGTCGCCCGCGCTGCGGTCGAGCAGGGCGGCCTGCACCTGGGCGAGCATCGCCGCGCGTCGGTCGTCGTCGTCGGCTTCGTCGGGGGTGTCGTCGCGCTCGTGGAGCGCCTCCCGCACATCGGTGAGGAACAGCCTGTTGGCCTGGTCCCGCACCGCGTAGGGGACGCCCTCGAGCTGGCCCACCACGCCCGGCAGGGCCGCCACGAGCCCCAGGCGGCGGCTGGGGTCGAGGCCCGCCCACCAGTCGGCGGTGCCGGCCGCGCTCGTCCCGGCGACGAGCGCCGACGACACGCGCGAGGCGTCGTCGCCGACGGGGTCGAACGAGTCGGCGAAGCGCGTGAGCGACCCCGAGGAGGCGCGGCCCAGCTGAGACAGGCAGGGCAGCACCCGAGGGTCGTCGCCCGGCCCCCCGGGGGCGCTGTCGTCGGTCGGCGACCCGGTCGTCGCCCCCGCGGCGGAGCTCTCGGAGCTGCCCTCGCCGGCCGGGAGCTCGGAGCCCCCGGGGTGCTCCCGGAGGGACCGGCAGTCGCCGAGGTCGTCCACGACGGGACGGGCTCCGTCCCCGACGACGGCGCGGCCGACGCGGTCGCCCTCCAGCGGGACGCTGCGCACCGCGACGACGCCGACCGTCGGCACGGGCCCCGCGGGCTCGGCGGGGACGTCGACCAGGCCGGCCAGGTGGACCGACGCAGACAGGATGGCTGTGGCGAGCAACAGCACGGCGGGTCTCTCCCCCTCGACACGTGCCTGTTCCTCCGCCCCCTACAGCGAAGGTCGACACGTCCTCACATCGTAGGAGCGAGGCGTGCCGCGGAGCCAGGGGTGTCAGCCCTCCTCGTCGAGAGTGTCCCCCGTACTGGGGTCGTCGAGCGCCGACGGGCCCTCCTTAATGAGGACTTGAAACTGAGCCGCATCGATGATCCGCACGCCGAGCTGCTCGGCCTTGGTCAGCTTCGACCCGGCACCCGGCCCCGCGGCGACGAAGTCGGTCTTCTTGCTCACGCTGTTGCCGGCCTTGCCCCCGGCCGCGAGGATCGCCTCCTGCGCTCCCTCGCGGCTGAAGCCCTCGAGGCTGCCCGTCGCGACGACCGTCAGGCCCGCGAGCACTCCCCCGGCCTCGACGGCCGCGCCCGGCCCGGGGTGCCCGGGCGTCGTGAACTGCACGCCCGCCGCGCGCCAGCGCTCGATGATCTCGACGTGCCAGTCGACCTCGAACCAGGCGAGGAGGGCGTCGGCGATGATGCCGCCGACGCCGTCGACGGCCGCGAGCTCGTCGCGGCTGGCCGAGCGGATCGCGTCGAGCGACCCGAAGTGCCCGGCGAGGGCCCGGGCCGCGACCGGGCCGACGTGGCGGATGCTGAGGCCCACGAGGATGCGCCAGAGCGGGCTGGTCTTCGCCGCCTGCAGGTTGGCCAGCATCTCGATCGCGGTCTTCGACGGGACGCTGGTCTCGTCTCCCGCGAACTCGGCCGCCTCGGGGTCGAACGGCCCGTCGGCCTTGCCCCGTCGTCGGCGGAACGGCGTCACGAGCTTCGGCGAACCGTCGTCGCCGAGCTTCTCCATGCCGGTCTCGGAGTCGCGGACGACGACCCTCACCGGGAAGATGTCGGCCATCGTCAGGTCGAAGAGCCCCGCCTCGGTGCGGAGCGGCGGCTCGGCCGGCTCGACGGGCTGGGTCAGCGCCGCGGCGGCGACCTCGCCGAGCCCCTCGACGTCGAGCGACCCGCGCGAGGCGATGTGCTCGACGCGCCCGCGCACCTGGGCCGGGCAGCTCTCGGCGTTCGGGCAGCGCAGGTCGACGTCGCCCTCCTTGGCCGGAGCCAGCGGCGTGCCGCACTCCGGGCAGTCGACGGGCATGACGAACTCGCGCTCGCTGCCGTCGCGCAGCTCGACGACCGGCCCGAGCACCTCGGGGATCACGTCGCCGGCCTTGCGCAGCACGACGGTGTCGCCGATCAGCACGCCCTTCGCGCGCACCACGTGCTGGTTGTGCAGGGTGGCCTGCCGCACCTCGCTGCCGGCGACCTCGACCTTGCGCATCACCGCGAACGGGGTGGCTCGCCCGGTGCGGCCCACGCTGACGACGATGTCGAGCAGCTCGGTGTTGACCTCCTCCGGCGGGTACTTGAAGGCGGTGGCCCACCGGGGTGCCCGGCTCGTCGCCCCGAGCTCGTCGTGCAGCGCCAGGTCGTCGACCTTGACGACGATGCCGTCGATCTGGTGCTCGACCGACGACCGTCGCACCCCGTAGTCGTGGATGAAGGCGACGACCTCGGGCACGGTGTCGTACACGCGGTAGTGGGACGACGTGGGCAGCCCCCACGACGACAGCAGCTCGTAGACCTCGCTCTGCGCGTGCACCTCGGCGTCGCGCTCCAGCTCGCGCACGGGCCAGGCCCCGATGCCGTGCACGAGCATGCGCAGGCTGCGCAGGCGCGCGTCCATCAGCTCGCGCTTGGCCGGGCTCTTGCCCTCGATCTTCTGGCGGAGCGAGCCTGCGGCGGCGTTGCGCGGGTTCGCGAAGACGCGCTCGCCCGCCTCGCGCTGGCGGGCGTTCAGCTGGTCGAACTCGGCGACGGGGAAGAAGATCTCGCCCCGCACCTCGACGATCGCCGGGTGGCCCGTGCCGCCGAGGCGCTCCGGGATCGTGCCCATCGTCAGCACGTTCGCCGTGACGTCCTCGCCGACGACCCCGTCGCCGCGGGTCGCGGCCGAGACGAGCACGCCGCGCTCGTAGCGGAGGTTGATCGCGAGCCCGTCGATCTTGAGCTCGCAGAGGAACCGCACGCGCTCGGCGCCCGCGTCGCGCTCGACCTTGCCGGCCCACTCGGCCAGCTCGTCGTCGCTGAAGACGTTGTCGAGGCTGAGCATGCGCTCGGCGTGCTCGACGGGGGCGAACTGCGTGGTCTCGGCACGGCCGCCCACGGTCTGCGTCGGGCTGTCGGGCTTCTGCAGCTCGGGGTGCGCGCGCTCGAGGGCGTCGAGCCGGCGCACCATCGCGTCGTACTCGGCGTCGCTGACGGTGGAGGCGTTGCCCTCGTAGTACTGGTCGCGCAGCTCGAGCACGCGGGAGGTCAGCGCCTCGACCTCGTCGCGCGCCGTCGCCAGGTCGCCGGGCACCCCGGCGTCGACGTCGCTCACCACGGCCCCTAGGCCGAGACGGGCACGGCGCTCACCGTGCGGTCGATCGTGCACTGGCCGAGCACGCGGGTGCCGACGTAGACGACGGCGGTCTGCCCGGGGGCGACGCCGCTGAGGGGCTCGTGGGGAGTGATCACGAGCTCCTTCCTACCCTCGACCTCCGACACGCGCGCGGTCGCGGGCTCGGGGTCGGAGTGGGCCCTGATCTGCACGTCGCAGTCGAACGGCACCGTGGGGTCGGCCGGGGCGGCACCCGCCCACGTGTACGAGCCGCCGGCGATCTCGGCGATCTCGAGCGCCTCCTTCGGGCCCACCACGACGGTGTTGTCGACGGGGCGCACCTCGAGCACGAACCGGGGCTTGCCGTCGTCGGACGGGAACCCGATGGCCAGCCCCTTCCGCTGGCCCACGGTGAAGGCGTGCGCCCCCTCGTGGCTGCCGATGCGCTCGCCCGAGCGGTCGAGGATGTCGCCGGGCTCGGCGCCCACCCGCTCGGCCAGCCAGCCGCGGGTGTCGCCGTCGGGGATGAAGCAGATGTCGTGGCTGTCGGGCTTCGTCGCGACGCTGAAGCCGCGGGCGGCGGCCTCGGCCCGCACCTCGGCCTTCGAGGGCGTGGCGCCGAGCGGGAACATCGAGTGCGCGAGCTGCTCGGCGGTGAGCACCCCGAGCACGTACGACTGGTCCTTCGCCCACGCGGAGGCGCGGTGCAGCTCGCGCTCGCCCTGGTCGGTCGTGACGATGGTCGCGTAGTGCCCCGTGCACACGGCGTCGAAGCCGAGCGCGAGGGCCTTCTCGAGCAGCGCGGCGAACTTGATGCGCTCGTTGCAGCGCATGCAGGGGTTGGGCGTGCGGCCGGCGGCGTACTCGGCCACGAAGTCGTCGACCACGTCGAGCTTGAACCGCTCGGAGAAGTCCCACACGTAGTACGGGATGCCGATCAGGTCGGCCGCCCGCTGGGCGTCCATGCTGTCCTCGATGGTGCAGCAGCCGCGGCTGCCGGTGCGGAGGGTGCCGGGCATGCGGCTGAGGGCCAGGTGCACCCCGACCACGTCGTGGCCGGCCTCGACGGCCCGGGCTGCGGCGACCGCCGAGTCGACGCCGCCGCTCATCGCTGCGAGAACCTTCATCCCTCCAGTGTAGGCAGCCGCCGCGGGGGCCGGGGCGGGCGCAGGCATAGTCTGGCGAGCGTCATGTCGTCGTCCTCCCCCGCTCCCACCCTCCGGTCGGTCGCCCTCGCGGCCTTCCTCCCCGCCGCCCTCTTCGCGATCGGCGAGGGCGCGATCATCCCGATCATCCCCGTCGTGGCGAGCGACCTGGGGGCGACGCTGCCGTTCGCGGCGTTCGTCGCCGCGCTGATCCTCGTCGGCGAGCTCATCGGCGACGTGCCGAGCGGGTGGCTCGTGTCGCGCATCGGCGAGCGCACGGCCATGATCTCGGCCGCGCTCGTCAGCATCGGCGGCCTGCTCGTCTGCGTCACGGCGCCGAACGAGTGGGCGCTCGCGGCCGGCGTGCTGCTGATCGGCCTGTCGACGGCCGTCTTCGCCCTGGCGCGGCACGCCTTCATGACGAGCTTCGTGCCCGTCGAGATCCGCGCGCGGGCGCTGTCGAGCCTCGGCGGCGTGTTCCGCCTGGGCTACTTCGTCGGGCCGTTCCTCGCCGCAGGGGTCATCCACCTCACCGGGTCGACCCAGTCCGCCTTCTGGATCCACGTCGCGGGCTGCCTCGGCGCGGCCGTCGCCCTGCTCGTGATGCGCGACCCGTCCGCCGTCCTCGGCGAGCGCCGGGCCGCCGCGGCCTCGGCGGTGCCGGCCGCGGGCTCGACGCCCGGCGAGAGACAGGTCGAGCAGGAGGCGCGGGGCCTGTTCGCGACGCTCGCCCGCCACCGCGGCGTCCTCCTGAAGCTCGGCAGCGGCGCGGCGCTCATCGGCGCGATGCGGGCCGGCCGGCAGGTGATCCTGCCGCTCTGGGCCGTCAGCATCGGCGTCGACGCCCCGCAGACCGCCCTCGTGATCGGCATCGCCGGCGCCGTCGACTTCGCGCTCTTCTACACGAGCGGCCAGATCATGGACCGCTGGGGCCGCCTCTGGAGCGCCGTGCCCTCCATGGTGGGGCTGAGCATCTCGTACCTCGCCCTGTCGCTCACCCACGACCTCGACGCACGGGTGGCGTGGTTCATCACGGTGGCCATGGTGATGTCGCTGGCGAACGGCATCGGCAGCGGCATCCTGATGACCCTCGGCGCCGACCTCGCCGACCGGGCCGACCCCGCCCCGTTCCTCGGGGCCTGGCGCTTCACGGGCGACGCCGGCAGCGCGGCCGCGCCGCTCCTCATCTCCGGGCTCACGGCGCTCGTCTCGATCTCCGTCGCGAGCGGGGTGATGGGCGTGCTCGGCCTCGTCGGCGCCGCCGTCCTCCTGCGCTACGTGCCGCGGTACTCGCCGCACGTGCCGCGCGAGCGCCGCTGACGACCGTCGCGCGCCTCCCCGGGGCCGCTCCCGCAGCTCTCGCCCGCCGGGTGCCGACCCCGGCGAGGGCCCGTCGATAGACTCGTCAGGCTCCGCGGGAGTGGTGAAACTGGCAGACACGCAGGATTTAGGTTCCTGTGCTTTCGAGCGTGAGGGTTCAAGTCCCTTCTCCCGCACCTAAGATCAGGGTTGTCCGGCACCTCCAGAAAGAGACCCATGCTGCCCCTGGCGACCATCTCGTGGCTCGACCCCGAGTACCTGCTGTCGGCCTTCGGGCCCTGGGCCGTGGTCGGGGTGTGCCTGCTCGTCTTCGCCGAGACCGGGCTCCTGATCGGGTTCCTCTTCCCCGGCGACACCCTGCTCATCATCACGGGCATCCTCGCGGCCACGAACCCGGGCGCCCTCGGGCTGCCCATCTGGCTCATCGCGATCTTCATCGCGATCGCGGCGTTCGCGGGCGGCGAGCTCGGCTACCTCATCGGCCACAAGGTCGGGCCCCGCATCTTCGAGCGGAAGGAGAGCGGGCTCTTCAGCGTCGCGAACGTCAAGCGCACGAACGCGTTCTTCGAGCGGTTCGGGCCGATGGCGGTCATCATCGCGCGCTTCGTGCCGGTCGTCCGCACCTTCGCGCCGATCATGGCGGGCGTGGCCCACATGAGCTACCGCCGCTACTCGCTCTTCAACGCGATCGGGGCGGTCGTCTGGGGCCTCGGCGTCACCCTCGCGGGCTTCGGCATCGGGCACATCCCGCCGGTCGCCGACTTCGTCAGCGCCTACATCGACCTCATCCTGCTCGGGGCCGTGCTGGCGACCGTCATCCCGATCGCCATCCACTACCTCCACGGCGTGCACCAGGCCAAGAAGCACGAGGCCGACGGCGACGGGGCCTCCGGCGACGAGGCGGCCGTCGAGACGGCGCCGACCAAGGTCTAGGCCCCGCTCGGCGGAGCCCTCCCGGGCTCGGCCGGCGAGGGCTCCGCTGGGGGCTCGGCTCGC
>Ga0265798_10000429_pt1 | contig 72424 bp, 67 predicted proteins | sample P3T30metagenome_FD_192430 | JGI IMG/M metagenome (GOLD analysis project Ga0265798, IMG submission 192430) | Plant litter microbial communities from East Loma Ridge, Irvine, California - P3 T30 | ecosystem: Environmental > Terrestrial > Plant litter > Unclassified | place: USA: California... | reverse complement strand
TGAGAAAAGACCGTTCTTAATTTATTTGAAAGATTTTATGTAAACTAAATACTATGAAAAACATACTCATTGCAGATGGTCATTATGTTGTACGTACAGGTACGTCTATGGTGCTGGAATCAAAACTTCAATATCCGTGCAGTATAGATTTTGCTGAGACCTATATTGAGACAAAAAACAAAGTTTCTGAAAAAATATATGATCTCCTGATCATTGATATTGATATCCCGGACAGTATTTTTAAGGCAATGGTAAAAGAACTTAAGAAAAAACAGAAGCATCTTAAAATTCTGATTTTTGCTACTTATGACGAAAATGTCGGAATACAGTACATCGAAGAAGGTGCGGCAGGCTACCTGAATAAAGGCGCTTCGGAATCTGAAATTTTAACAGCCGTCATGGGAATATTTGAAGAAGGCTATTATTATACGGTAGATATGATGAAAAAACTGGTTTCACAATCTGCCGGAAGCCATTCCGTAGAAAGGCTTTCCAAAAGGGAATTCCAGATTTTTAAGCTTCTGGCAGAAGGAAACGGGAATATTGAAATCTCAAACAGCCTGAACCTGAAGATGTCTACCATCAGTACCTATAAAAAGAAAATTTTTGAGAAACTGCAGGTGAAAAATGTGGTGGATCTCGTAAGGATTTATGATGATATGCATTAATAAAAACCGATAAATTTTTATAGGTTTTTATTTAGAGGAATTTATAGTAATCAATTTAACCCCTGTTTTTCCTACATTAATAACAAAAGCCCCGGAAACATTCCGGGGCTCATTTTTGATCAACTAAATAATAATATATTCTATTTTACAATAACTCTTTTTACATGTCCTTCGGAAGTCTTCACAAGATAGACACCGGTAGAAAGTTTTGAAGTATCTATTGTCAAGGCTGCTTTCTCTTTTCCAAGCAGTTTTCCGGACATATCGTACAGCTCATAATCCTGTGCCCTGTTGAAATAAAGTGTACTGCCCTTCGTTACCGGATTAGGGAATACATTGAATGTCGCTTTTTCAGTCTTCACTTCGCCTGTGGCTAAAGTCGGGGATTGGGCTATTTCATACATCGATAAAGTACCGCTGATCTCATTGGCAATCACCACATATCCTTTCCCTGTAGTGGTATTTGATGCATCAATATAAGTAATTCCTTCCGGACCGTTGTCGCCACCATACGCTGAAGTGGTACGGGAATTTTTATAATCGGTAAATGTAGGATTATTCGGATCTGTTATATTGTATACCATCACCCCTCCGGTTCTTTCTATGGTTATAAAAGCATACGTCTGTCCGTTAACTGTTCCCAGGGTAACGCCCTCCGGTTCAGGCCCTTTTGCGCGGCTTCTGTTTTTTACAGCGTTTGATTCATTGTCTGCATTAAAAATCAGCGGATAACTGGCGGCAATATACCTTTCAAAACGGTCACCGCTGTCATAGACGATCTGTTTCGTGTCTGCATTGAAAATTGAGAACGAACGTGCGCCCAATGCTGCAATTTCTTCAAAATCTGCATCGCTGTCCGTATTTCCTGTAGCATTGGAAACCCTGAACCTTCCTAAATTATAAGAAGCTTTAAGAATAGAGGCATTCGGAAACAGGGCAGGGTCCAAAGTATAAGCTCCGGCTCCTACAGTGGTCCGCTCACTGAATCCTGACAGGTCTTTCTCATCCCCTTCGTTAGCCGTTACCAGATAATTGGTTCCTCCCATATTGAAAGCCTGGGTGCCATCCGGAAGAAAATAAGCTTTTACCGGCCAGTTGGCGATTAAAATTTCCCCGTTGTTATCTGAAGCATCAAAGCCGTTCCCGGGAATGCTCATGTCTTTTTTACCTAATCCCCAGATGCTGGTAACTGTTTTGGACGCAAGGTTGATTTCTGCCACAGCATTGTTTTCCTGAAGCGTTACCCATGCTTTCTGGCTGTCTGAACTGATGGCAATATATTCAGGCTCCAGATCCTGGGACAGGGTATTATTGGTTCTTACCTTTCTTAAGCCCGTGGCAGCCAGTGCGGCAACCTGGGAATCGAAAGCATTAAAATTAAGTGTGGTTACATTACTTTGGGTAAGGTTACTAATGCCTCCGGAAATATCGATAATGCTCACCGTTCCTTCAGGATCTACAGTATAGGCATCATTAGGTTCGCCTTCGTTGGCGGTCATTACTTTCGTTCCGTCCGGAGAGAAAGTGATCATATCCGGTAATGCACCTACGGTTACCTGTTTTAGAAAGTTTCCGTTGATATCAAAGAAAACCACCGATCCGTTCTGCTGAGGATTGGTATTCGGGGAAGCTGCTGCAATGATACCGTTCTTTACGGCGATGCTTGTAATTCCTCCGTACGGAGCCATATTGATGGTATTTATGACCGTCGGTGCATTCGGATTGCTGAAGTTGATGATATCAAACACATCCGTAAGTGAACTGATGGTAAATAATCTCTGGGTGGAAGGATCATGAACCACAATCTCCGTAGAGCTGTTGTTGTTCCCCGAAGGATCAAAGCTGCCGATGTAGTTTAACTGGATCTGATTGGATGGTACCGGGGCCGGAGTATCATTGTCAACAATATAAACTGTGGCATTGTTATCTCCTGATATAGTGGTTCCGGATGGATTCTCAAGGCTTATGACAAAATATTCTGCCTGCTGTTCCTGCACCGTATCATCATTGATCGGGATATTTACCGTATAACTTGTTGTTGATGGCGTAATATTTATCGTCTGGTTGGCTAATGTAAAATCATTGCTGTCCGCAGTACTGAACGGTGCCGGTTTTACCACTAGATTTACGGATGAAGCAGAAGGATTGCTGACATTGATCTTAAATGCCAGTGTTCCTGAGTTTTCATTCACTTTAATAAAACTTTTATCCAGGGAAACCGAAGTTCCTGCTGTGGTAAAGATGGTCGATGTTGAGGCGGTCACCGCATTATCACTTGCATCTTCCACCATATTCGGTTTTAACGCCAGGTAATACGTCTGGCCGGGAACAAGGCCTGAAGTGGGAATTACCGTGATTTTATTGTTACTGAAAGTGGTTGTGAAGGGAATCTGTGTTCCTGCTGCATTTCCAAGACGGAAATCAACAAGCATTTGTGCATTAGAATCGTTGATCGGGGAATTGTCTGCCAGCCTTACATTTTCATTGAAAGAAAGGGTGGGGTTTAATGTAGTGGCGGCATTGTTCGTACTGTTTGCAGGCAGATATGTTACGGTGGGAGGAGTCGTATCTGCACCGCCTGCTGCCGTGGCATCAACCGTAAAATTGTCGAAACGGTTATTTCCTACGCTTCCTCCTGAACCAGCGGCAAACTGTACCCTCAGCTTGAAGTTCGGGTTATTGGCAACACCGGCTACAGCAGAAAAGTCAAAGGTCACCAGCTGCGGATTGGCATCCTGCGGGGTAACCGTCTGATAAATCTGGAAAGTGGTTCCGTCTGTAGAGTAGGACCAGGTCTGCGTTCCCGCTCCGGAACCTGATCTCCTCGTGGTAAATTTCACCACCACATTGTTATAACCGGTGGTGGGCAGATTGAACTGCAGGTTCCCGTTGATCGGGAAATTATATCTTAAATGGGTTCCGGAAGCATCTCCGTTTCTGGCATTCAGGTTATCGATGTTAAAGTTTTGTCCCGTTCCCCCTGCAAAATCAATTTCGGTGGTTCCGCTGGTTACTGCGGCCAGTGATCCGCCTGTTAAGGTTGAGGTGGGTGCCGTGATGGCTGCTGCCGAAGTATTGTTATTAAAATTCCAGTAATGGATAAGGGAGGTCTGTGCAGACAAAGCGCCCTGAAGAAAGAAGGCCGCAACAACAGACCCTTTTAACAAGTAGTTATTAATCATTTTTTACTTACATTAAGTTTATGCAAAAATGAACCTTCTGCTTTGTAAATATTTTAAGGTAATTTTAATAAATGATTAATAAATAGGTATTATTAACAATAGAAGATGCTACCGGCTGTAAAGCCGGCGACCAGAAGTCACGCTATGACAGATAAAATAACGGTCATTTTGATACACGCCCCGAAAAATTCAGGTTTTTGCCTGTGGCTTTCATACTATTCATGGGATGTTTCTGCAGATAAAAAAATCCTGAAACTGCCGTAAGCACCAGCAGGATAAAAGCAACGAGGAAAATTCTTTTTAACATTTCTTTCATATCGCCAGGTTTTTAATGTCATTAATTTCAAGTGTTGATACAGGATACCCTTTCTGTACGGCATTGATCATTGCTTTACCCAACTGTTGTAAAGTTAATGATTTTGACGGTAATATCATGGGAACCAACGTTGTAAAAGGCTTGAAAAACCATTTCACATTTTTCTGTCCTTCCACAGGCTTCATAAAGCCCGGACGGAAATTATAGGCCGCCCGGAACCCCAGTTTTTTCAGTGCATTTTCTGTCCGGCCCTTTACCCTTGCCCACATCAGCTTTCCACTTTCAGTTTTATCAGTATACACCCCGGAAACATAGTTGAAAACCATATCCGGATTCTGGCTGAGGACCGCTTTGGCAAAATGCAGGGTGGTATCATAGGTGATTTTGGTGTAGTCTTCTTCGTTCATTCCTATACTGCTGGTTCCGGCACAGAAGAAAACGGCATCATAGCCTTTGAAATTTTCGTCATTCAGGTCAATATTCAGGAAATCAGAAACAATATATTCCTTTAGCTTGGCATGTTTTTTCCCGGAAGGTTTCCTGCTGACACTCAGCACCTGGAAAATATCCGAATTTTCGAGGCATTCCATCAGAACACCTTCTCCAACCATGCCTGTTGCTCCCGTGAGGATTATTTTAATTGAGTTCATTGTTTTAATTATATTCCTGTTGACGTTTAAGAGCTGTTTTTACTTTACAGAAAGCAAAAATTATGCTCATTTTTTATACAAACTAATTCTTTCGGTAGTCAGGTTGTTAAGACCGGATCTTTTTATTCTGCTGATAAAATTTATAGTATCAGTGTTTTATGATTTTTTTAGGAGCTGTTTCCGGCTTTACGCTGCAATCTTTTTTTCAAAAAGGATTTCCGCTGCAATCCGGGCTAAAATCTCATCCTTCCATTCAAAAAACAAAACCGATCACAAAGACCGGTTTCCATATAATGTATTAAAATTACTTTTTATCCTGCAGCTGATTGTAGATATTATGGATCAGCCCGTCTGCTACTGATATTTTCGGGACAAAGATCCGGTTGATCTCAGACCATGACATAATATTATTGAAAATCTTCAGGGCATGGACCAGAACATCTGCCCTGTCTTCACGAAGGTTGTAGTTGGTCATCCGTTCCTCAACCGTAAGTTCATCCAGTTCCCGGTGTACTTTTTTAAGATGGGTAATTGACATCGGCTTGCCGTCCTTGGTCTTGCTCATGGAAAATACCTTATTGATATTCCCTCCCGAGCCGATGGCAACAATCGGTTTCTTGCTGTTGATGTTTTTCCGGATTTCCTCTTTCATATCCTTCCAGTTGTCCGGCGTTACCAGGTTATTCAGCAGGCGGATGGTCCCGATGTTGAATGACTTTTCGTAGATCATCGTATTGTTTTCATAGAAGGTCAGTTCGGTAGAACCGCCCCCAACGTCAATATATAAATAGGCAAATTCTTTGTCGAGGCCTTCTGCGATATGATTTTCAAAAACCAGCGTCGCCTCTTCATCACCTGAAATAATTTCAATATCGATGCCTGATGTTTTCTTTACCTCATTGATGATGTCCTGTCCGTTTTCCGCATCGCGCATCGCACTTGTGGCACAGGCCCTGTAATGTTCCACATGGTACATCTTCATCAGGTCACTGAAAATTCTCATTGAATCGATCACCATTTTTTCCCGTTCTTCCCCGATTTTCCCCAGGGTAAAAACATCCATCCCCAATCGCAAAGGGATCCTCAGAAGATTAAGTTTGATGAATTCCGGCTTATTGTTATTGATTTTTACTTCGTTGATTAAAAGTCTGGCGGCATTACTCCCTATGTCTATGGCTGCAATCTTCATTTTTTATTCGTTTTGGCTTTTAAATATCGGTATGTTTCAATCTGAGAACGGCATTCTTCTTTGTCATTGCTGATGTACTCGTTGCTCAATTTTTTATCTAAAATACGGGCTTTTACGTTATCTTTCAACTGTATGTCCAAAATATCCTTTAATTCTTTCTTCAGACCCTTGTCCGTAATCTTTACCGCGGCTTCAATCCTGTAATCCAGGTTTCTCGTCATCCAGTCTGCAGAAGAAATATAGAGGTCTTCCGAACCTTTGTGGTAGAAGTACATCACCCGGGCATGTTCCAGGTATTCATCTACAATACTGATGGCTTTTATCTTTTCTTTAAACTCCCGCTGGTTGATGGCGCAGTAAATACCCCTTACAATCATTCTTATGGTGACACCCGCTGTGGCGGCTTCATACAGTTTTTCGATCAGTGCCCTGTCGCTCATGGAATTGGCTTTGATGATCATTTCGGCACGTCTTCCTGCTTTTGCCTCTTCAATTTCCTTGTCGATATGGTAAACAATTTTCTCACGCATAAACTGCGGGCATACCAGCAGGTGTTTACAGGTTCTTAAAACAGGCAGGAAATCTTCTTTCGGTTTTTTAAGGACATTGAATACTTTATTGATATCTGCCATTACCCCGCGGTCTGCGGTCATGATCAGGTGGTCGCCGTAAATCCGTGCTGTTTTTTCATTGAAGTTTCCGGTACTGATAAAGCCGTACTGGAAGGTTTTGTTATGGGCCCGTTTTTTAATGATGCACAGTTTGGCATGTACCTTCTTATTGGGAATGCCGATCAGCACGGTGATGCCTTCCGGCTCCAGCATTTCTTTCCATTCCAGATTGGATTCTTCATCGAACCTTGCCTGAAGCTCAAGCATAACAGTAACGTCTTTTCCGTTCCTGGCCGCATAAATCAGGGCATTGATGATCTTTGAGCTGCTTGCCAGACGGTAGGCCGTAATCTGAATGGATTTTACATCCGGATCCATTGCCGCCTCACGGAGCAGGTCAATAACCGGATTGTATTTATGGTACGGAAAGCTCAGCAAAACATCCTGTTTCAGGATAACATCCGTCACCCTTTCCCCGTGTTCAAAAGCAGGATGGGTAAAAGATCTTCTTTCGGCAGGCCTTTCATACTTTTCAAAAACATCAGGAAAATCCATGAAATGCTTAAAATTATGAATCTTTCCTCCCGGGATGATGCTGTCTTTTTTAGTAAGATTTAGTTTGCGGATCAGCATTTCAAGCAGCGCTTTATCCATATCTTTATCAAAAACGAAACGGGTAGGTTTCCCTTTTCTTCGGTTTTTTAATCCTTTCTCAATCTTTTCCGCGAAGTTGGTCTTTATGTCATTGTCCAGATCAAGCTCGGCATCTTTGGTTACTTTAAAAGCATTGGCAGAAAATTCATCATATCCGAAATAAGAGAAAATATGCGGTAAATTAAAAGTAATCACATCTTCCAGAAGCATGACATTCTTTTCTTCAGGATCTTCTGCCGGGATCAGGACAAACCGTCCCACAAACCGTGACGGAATTTCAATGATGGCATAATTGCTTGAATACAGCCATTCCTTTTTTCTCATAGACACGCCCAGGTACAGGCTTTTGTCCCGCATATACGGCATTGGCGTGTTTTCATGAAGAAGGATAGGGATCACATTGGATTCCACTACTTCATCAAAATACCTTCTCACGAAATCCTTCTGTTTTACACTCAGGTTTTTAGAGGTTTTAATAAAAACTTTCTGTTCAGCCATCTCATCCTGGATCTTCTGCCAGGTATGGTCAAAATTCTGCTGATGGGTCATCACGATATCATTGATCTTCTGGAGAATTTTGGACGGCGGCTGATAAAATGATTCTGCAATTACTTTTTCCTTGAAATCCATTGCCCGTTTCAGACCGGCAACCCGTACCCTGAAAAACTCATCTAAATTGTTGGAGAAAATTCCCAAAAAACGGATTCTCAGGTGCAAAGGTACTTTTTCGTCCATTGCTTCCTGTAAAACCCTTTCATTAAAGGCAAGCCATGTGATATCTCTCGGATTAAAGTGTAATGACATTCGTAAGTTTATAATTTTCTCAAAAATAATGATTCGGTACCTTTCCACCCCTATGTTCCAGGTTAAACTTTGATTAATTCTTCAATTCCTTCCTGATACATAAAGCTGTCTTAATGGTATCAGATAAGACGGTTTTTATCGGTAATAAATGCCTCATATCAGGTATTGTGTCATTTTGTCATAAATTTTTAAATGGTACAAATATTGAGAAATTGAGAGTGTAATTAATTTTAAAACAGAAAAAATAAAAAATATTATGAGTAAAATAATTGGAATTGACTTAGGAACAACCAACTCTTGCGTTGCTGTAATGGAGGGAAAAGACCCTGTTGTAATCCCTAATGCAGAAGGTAAAAGAACAACACCTTCTATCGTAGCCTTTACAGAAGACGGAGAAAGAAAAGTGGGAGATCCTGCTAAAAGACAGGCCGTTACAAACCCTAAGAAAACCGTATATTCTATCAAGAGATTTATCGGAACACACTTTAAAGAAGATGCAAAGGAAATCTCCAGAGTACCTTATGAAGTGGTATCCGGACCGAATGATACCGTAAAAGTAAAAATCGACGACAGAGAATATACGCCACAGGAAATTTCTGCCATGACGCTTCAGAAAATGAAGAAAACGGCTGAAGATTACCTGGGTCAGGAAGTAACAAGAGCGGTAATTACGGTTCCGGCTTACTTTAATGATGCACAGAGACAGGCTACCAAAGAAGCGGGAGAAATTGCCGGTCTTAAAGTAGAAAGAATCATCAACGAACCAACGGCTGCAGCGTTGGCTTACGGTTTGGATAAAGCTCATAAAGATCAGAAAATCGCAGTATATGACCTTGGTGGTGGTACTTTCGATATCTCTATCCTTGATTTGGGAGACGGTGTATTTGAAGTATTGTCTACAAACGGAGACACGCACTTAGGAGGTGATGACTTTGATGATGTGATCATCAACTGGATGGCTGACGAATTTAAAGCTGAAGAAGGAGTAGAACTTAAATCTGATGCCATTGCATTACAGAGATTGAAAGAAGCTGCTGAAAAAGCAAAAATCGAGTTGTCTTCTTCTCCGCAGACTGAAATCAACCTTCCTTATATTACCGCTACGGCTACAGGTCCTAAACACTTGGTGAAAACCCTGACAAAAGCTAAATTCGAGCAGTTATCTGCAGAATTGGTAAAAAGATCCATGGATCCTGTTGCAAAAGCGCTGAAGGATGCAGGATTGTCAACTTCTGATATTGACGAAGTAATCTTGGTGGGAGGTTCTACAAGAATCCCGATCATTCAGGAAGAAGTAGAAAAATTCTTCGGTAAAAAGCCGTCTAAAGGAGTTAACCCGGATGAGGTTGTAGCCATTGGTGCAGCTATTCAGGGAGGTGTACTTACAGGTGATGTAAAAGATGTATTGCTTCTTGACGTTACGCCGCTTTCTTTAGGAATTGAAACCATGGGTTCTGTATTCACTAAATTAATTGAAGCGAACACAACGATCCCGACTAAAAAATCTGAGGTATTCTCTACCGCTTCTGACAACCAGCCTGCAGTAAGCATCAGAGTAGGACAGGGAGAAAGACCAATGTTCAACGACAATAAAGAGATCGGAAGATTTGACCTTGCTGATATTCCGCCGGCACCAAGAGGCGTTCCTCAGATTGAAGTAACTTTCGATATCGATGCCAACGGTATCCTGAACGTTTCTGCTAAAGATAAAGGAACCGGTAAAGAACAGACTATTAAAATCCAGGCATCTTCAGGTCTTTCTGACGAAGAAATCGAAAGAATGAAAAAAGAAGCTCAGGAAAACTCTGCTGCGGATAACAAGAGAAAAGAAGAAGTTGAGATCTTCAACAAAGCTGACGGATTGATCTTCCAGACTGAAAAGCAATTGAAAGAATTCGGTGATAAATTGTCTGCTGACAAAAAAGCAGCAATCGAAACTGCACACGCAGAATTGAAAACCGCTTTCGAAGCTAAAAACGGCGACGATGTGAAAGCTAAAACTGAAGCTCTGGATGCAGCTTGGATGGCCGCTTCAGAAGAGTTGTATGCAGCAGGCCAACAGCAGCCGGGTGCAGATGCAGCCGGTGCTCAGAATCCGGGAGGAAACAATGCAGGAGGTGCAGATGATGTACAGGATGCAGATTTCGAAGAAGTCAAGTAAGTAGCAATTATCATCGATTAATATCGATTGAAATAAATTAGTAAATCGCTGTAAATGTAATGTTTACAGCGATTTTTTTTATTTTTATATTTTTTCTTAATAGTTAATTTTAATCGATTTTTATTGTATTTTTGTATCTCATTTGTACCGCGTCTTAATAACGGAACTTCTGCGTCTTATTATGTCTTATTCGGTCTAGTTTGATTTTTATTCTTTAAAATAATTGTTTTTATGGGCTTTAGTAATCTTAGAATACCAAAACTTTGCGAATTTTGTGAAAAACCATTTGAAGCGAAAAAAGTTACTGCTAGGTTTTGTAGTAAATATTGCTCATAAAAATCAGGAAAAAGACAGAAGCAATTGGCTAAAGAAATGGAAGCGAGGCAAACGCTTTTAGAAAAATCCGTTTCTAAAATTGCAGATATACAAACTCGACCGTACATTTCCGTGAGTGAAGCAGTAACACTTTTTGGAATATCAAGAGATACTATTCACAGATTAATTAAAAGTAAAAAAATACCTGCTATCAATTTGGGAGAGCGACTTACTCGTGTAAGCAAAATCGATATAGAACAAATGTTTACGGCAGTTGAAATGCCAGATAAGTCGAAGGTAATTCCTGAGAAACCCAATTTTGAAGTTGGTAATTGTTATACAATTTCCGAAATTAGTTCAAAATTCTACGCTGATCCAGGAACTGTAACAAACCTAATTAAAAGAAACAAAATTCCGACAAAGAAAGTTGGAAGTTTTGTGTATGTTCCTAAAAATTTAATTGATAAAATTTTTGACGGAAAATGAAAGAGCTATTAAAAACCAAAGTTACTGTACGATTGCGAAAATCCGAATTCCGAAAAGAATGGTTTATTTATTTGGAAAGTTATCCTGTGATGATTCCTGGTAAAGATAAAGTTCAGAGAATCCGGGAATATTTGAACAGAAGCGTCACAACCGTAGATTTTGATAAGAAAAGACCAGCAAGAACAACCCAAGAAACCGTTTCATTTAAACCTAAAAGAGATGACAATGGTATTATCGTTTGCAAAAGCGAAAATGATCGGGAAACAATGTTTTATGCAGATTCTATGCGTAAATTACGTCAGAGAGAATATGATAATATTGAACTTTACAGCGAACTTGACAAAATTCAAGTAGAACAAAAAGAAAAATCGCAGGAGAATTTTGTGAGATATTTTGATTTGCTGGTTAGTAAACGACATAGAAACAATTCCGAATCTATTCAAATAAATTGGTATCGTTCGATAGAATTTCTAAAAGATTTTGGAGGCGAAAAAATTATGTTTTCGCAGATCAATACAAAATTCTGTGAACACTTTAAATCATATTTGTTGACTGCGAAAAGTGGAAGCAATAAGCAAGAGATTATTTCTCAAAATACTGCTTCAACTTATTTTTCTGTATTCAAAGCTGCATTAAAACAAGCTTTTATTGATGGATATTTTACGACTGATATTTCTGCTAAAATTAAAGCGATTCCGCACGCAGAATCAAGACGAGAATATTTAACACTTGATGAACTTAATACTTTAGTTGAAACGCCGTGCGAACTTGAAGTTCTTAAACGAGCAGCACTTTTTTCAGCTTTAACCGGTTTACGACATTCCGATATTCAGAAACTAACGTGGAACGAAATAAGTATTGAAAACGATAAGGCAAAAATAAATTTTACTCAAAAAAAGACAAAAGGTGTAGAATATATGCCGATGTCTAAACAAGCATTACAACTTTGTGGTGAAGTAGGTCTTCCAAATGATTTGATTTTTAAAAATCTGACTAATCCTGCTTGGATTTCCAGACCACTTAAGAAGTGGATTGAAAGTGCTGAAATTACCAAAAAAATAACTTTCCATAATTTTAGACACACTTTTGCAACGCTTCAACTTTCGAGTGGAACTGATATTTACACAGTTAGTAAAATGCTTGGTCATACGAACGTAAAAACTACGCAGGTTTACGCAAAAGTTGTTGATGAAAAGAAAAATAAAGCTTCGACCGCTATTCATTTAAAAAACTTATAAAAATGCACTTTAAATATTTCGAATATATTGTCATCTACCTTTCCGTTCTATTGGTATGTGTAATAGGGGGAGCGTTAGCAAGAATTTCTTTTCTTGGAAAAGGTGGTGACGAATATACCGCAAATATTGTATTTTGGTCAATCACAGCATTAAGTATATTATTTTATGCACTTATTATTTTATTTCTCGATGGTATAATTGTCTTATTCAGAAAGATTTTCCCTAAAAAAGGCAGTTCCGAAAATTCTTCTGAAGATTTGATTCCATCTGAAAATCCTGAGAATGTAGGGGAGAAGCAAAAACAAATAATTGATGAAAGTACACCAATTTATTTAGTCCAAAATTCGGAGGAAAACATCGTGAATCCAACTACAGAATCCGTAAATCTAGACTCTATAAGAAAAACTCAACTCCAGCAAAAGCAACAAAATGATAGTGTAAAACTACAAATCGCTCTGGATTACACTCGGAATCAATTTGCATTGTATGTAACAGATGAAGATCTTAATGCACTTTGTAATGCCGTAAGTTTATACTCGAAAAAAGAAGAGATTCCTAATGATATTTCTGTCCACACCAAAGGATTAACTAATCTAGACCTTTATCATTTCGGTTGGAATATTTGGAATTATTTTAGACCAATAAAACAGGAAGAAATTTCAAAATTATTAAAAACTGTATTTGTTTCGCTTGATGATATTGATTTAGAAAGTATCAAGTCACATTTGAAAGATGAACCTCAAAAAGGTAATATCAAAATTCAAGAAGACTTGACAGACTACCAAAAAACATAAAAAATCACAAAATGAAGTGTATGTTTAGTGATTCCTCTGTGATTGCGTGTTTATAGCGATCACAGAGGAATCACTTTTTTTCTTTGCACCACAACAATCAAAAACAATAGTTATGGATAGCAATGACATTTCATTTGAAAATCTGCCAAGAGCAGTTGCGCATCTGGTTAGCGAAATAGCCGAAATTAAATTTCTGGTAGAAAGAAAAGAACCTCCGATAATTCCCGTAAAAAGAATTCCGATTGATATTGTAGAAGCTTGCCAAATTATAGGTAAGGCTAAACCTACAGTTTATACTCTAGTGCGGAAAAGATTGATTCCTTGTTACAAAAATGGCAAGAAACTTTACTTCTTTGAAGACGAATTATTGGAATGGATTTCTAAAGGTAAGAAGAAAACCCTACAAGAAATCCAATCTGAAGCGGAAGCTAGTTTCAGAAAAAATTCAAGAAAGGCAAATGTGGATTCTAACCAAAATCTACAAAGATGAGCCAAAAAATTCCCTACATCCGAGTTGGAACCACCTATTATAAAGTGATAGAAAAGCCATTAATTTCGGGCGATAAAACTTCAGTTTTGGTTCGCTGGAATCGTGAAACAATTGTTAGCGATCACGGAAAAAGTTATGTTTCAACTGTGCCAAAATTTGATGGTTTCTGTTGCATTCCGGAGCATTTAAACTATCAACAAATCGTTCAAGGTTTCTATAATATTTACAATGAAATCCCATTTGCTCCTTCATCAGAAAAGGAAAATTTAAAAAATAATATTCCATTTTCTTTGAATTTTGTAGCGCATATTTTCGGTGAACAACTGGAAATGGGTTTGGATTATTTAAAAATTCTCCTGCAATTTCCAACACAAATTCTACCTATTTTATGTTTGGTGTCCAAAGAACGAGCCACCGGAAAATCAACATTTATCAAATGGCTGAGGGAGATTTTCGGGTTGAATATGACTTACATCAAAGGTGATTCGTTCGGAAGTCAATTCAACAGCGATTGGGCAGCAATGTTGTTGGTGGCAATCGATGAAGTTTTCTTTGATAAAAAAGAAATTACAGAAAGACTCAAATATCTGTCTACGACAAATAAAGATAAGTTGGAAGCTAAAGGAAAAGACAGAGAGGAAATCGATTTTTTCGCCAAGTTTATTCTTTGTTCCAATAACGAAGAGAATTTTATTCAAATTGATGAAAACGAAATTCGATTTTGGATTTTGAAAATCAATCCGATCAAAACGGAAAACACTGAGTTTTTGAATAACCTCATTTCCGAAATCCCTTACTTTCTTCGGTTTTTAATCGAAAGACCATTTTCAACGGAAAAGAAAACAAGAATGTGGTTTTCCGCCGATGAGATTAGAACAAAAGCACTTCAGAAATTAGTTTTTAAAAACAACAATAAACTCGAATCTAAAATAATAGAATTGCTTTATGAGTTTTTTGAAAGCAACAATGATGAAGAAATAAATGTCGTTCCGCAAGACTTGCTGAATATGATAATCAGAATGTTTCGACTTACTTATTGGACGAGAAATGATATCCGAAATCTTTTAAAGGAAACTTGGAAATTGAATCCACAAAATAATGGTTTGACTTACATCAGATACGACCTTGATTTTGCAGGAATTTTCTATCAAAACAATTCAGTTGGTCGCTATTTCACCATAAAAAAGGATTTTATTCTTAATAAACGTGTTGAAATGTTGAATTGATTGATAATGAATAGAAAATCAAACACTTTAAACTCAACAAAATCCTTAACAAACTTTTAAACTTCACTTTTTGTTGAATGTTTGTTGAGGGTAAAACCACTAGTTTATTGAATTTTTGAGCATTTGTTGAGTAATTAAATGTTATTAAATCAATAAGTTACAAGCTTTTCTCAACAATTCAACAAAAAATATCTCACTCAAAACACGGAAAATTTACAACTATGAATTGCAAACAATTTAATACAATCCCGTTGGAAGAAATCCTCCTTTCTCTCGGACACCTTCCAACGAAACAAAATGAAAAAGAAGCTTGGTATCTCAACCCCTTTGCCAGCGAATCCCAAGCATCTTTTAAAATCAATAAAAGTCTAAACAAGTGGTACTTATTTTCAGAAGGAATCGGTGGAAACAATACTGACTTTATGAAGAAGTATCTGAATACTTCAGTAAATGGAGTTTTACTTTGGGCAGAAAATCAGAACTTTTCTTCTTTTCTAAATCAAAATATTCCTGATCAGAAGTTCGAAAACCCGAGTAAAAATTATGAGATACTTGACGTTAATGGAATCCAGCATCCTGCACTTTTGGAATATTTAAGAGAAAGAAAAGTTGGAAATCAAACTCAGTTCTTACACGAAATTCATTACCGAATGTATGATAAAAACTATTTCGGAATTGGTTTCAAGAACGATTCTGGTGGTTATGAAATCCGCAATAAATATTCTAAAATTTGTTTGGGCAAAAAAGATATTTCAACCATAAAAAACGGATCAGAATCGCTTCGGATTTTCGAGGGCTTTTTCGATTTTCTTTCCTTTAAAAATGTAGAGAATTTTTTAGAAAAAGAGCCTTTCGATTATCTCATTTTGAATTCCGTTTCGATGATTCACAATATTAAAAGTTCACTAGGAAATTATGAAAATATTGAGCTTTATTTTGACAATGATGAAGCTGGAAATCGTGCCGTTGAAATTATTAGAAATGAAAATCAAAACGCAGAAGATTGTCGGGTTTTATATTCAGATTTTAAAGACTTAAATGACTGGATGATTCACAAAAATCCATCACCTGAAAGACAAGTGAAACAAAGGCGAAGGTGAGTAAAATAAGCACAGGTAAAATATGGTGGTATGTTAGTGCAAAAAGTACCCAAAGTTTACAATAAGCGTATCCGCTGATTGCAAAATTGGAATTTTTGATTTCTTCCTATCGTCAGAAATGTTTTGAAGCACAATTAAATATACACAATGGAGAAAGACTTTTTACAAGAATTTATACACCAAGTTGCCAGAGAAAATGAAGCAAAAATTGCTCAGGAAAAGAGAAAAAAATATTTCCAGGAATTAGGTCGAAAAGGTGGCTTGAAGACCAAAGAAAATAAAAAATTGGATAAGGTTATTTCAATACGAATGACCAATTCCGAATATGAAACCCTAATTCAAAAACAAAAAAAATATCCGCTAAAATTGTCTACATATATCCGGAATATTTTGTTCGAAAAAGAATTAAAAATCAATGAATTTCAAACCGATGAAGTCTTACTTCAATTTGGAAACAATTTCAAAAAGATAACCAATCTTTTGCGAAATCGGGAATGGAATGTTTTTGAAAACAAGAAAGAAATTTTAGCTAGAATTGAAAATCTGATCGAAATGATTCATCAATATTTATATTCTAAAACTCAGAAAAATGAATAATTCCGCAACCACAAGAGCTATCACAAAGATTGCTTTGGAATACAATGGCAATGATAAAGGAACAGCAGAAATGGTGGCTTCGAATTATCTTTTGAGTGACACTGCTGAAGGTCAATTTCACGAAATGAAAACTGTAGCAGATCGAAATGCTAAAGTAAAGAAGTGGGCATTGACAGGCTATATTTCTCAACCCGAAGAAATTGGCAGAAAATTGAAGGATGGAGAATTAAAACAAATTGCGATAGAAGCTCTTGCAAAAATAGGTTTGACAAATAGAAATCAATACCGATTGGATATTCACAACAGTACAAAACATAAGCATATTCATTTTGTTGTCAATAGAATTGATATTTCGGGAAAGTGCACCGTGAAAGCACACGATATCGGAAGAAGATTTGGTGAAGCTGTGAGAGAAGTCTGCAAAGAAAAAGGATTATTAACTGATGTTGAAATTGGAATTCAGAAAAAAGCGGAGATGCTGAAGAACTTAACCGAAGTTATTAGGTCAGAAGATAATGTTGATGATCTCATCTCAGAAATGAAGAAAAAAGGTTATGAAGTTCAATTGTCTTCAAATGTCAAAGATGGAATTTCGGGAATGCGAATTGTGATGGAAAAGGACAAAAATTTTCAAACAGAAAGAGTTTATAAAGCTGGATACAAATTGTCTGAAATCTCAAATCAATTGAAAATTTCCGAAATAAAATCTCTGTTTGAAGTTAAAAAAGCGGTTAAGGAAGTACAAAGAAATGCTGACAACTTAAATGTATTTCGGGAAAATTTGCAACAGAAAGGATTTTCTGTGAAGATCCAATACAAAGGAGAATTTAAAGCCGGTCAAAAAAATGAAATTCAAGATTTATGGATAAATAGAATTGGTAGTAGTCAAGAGAAAAACGGATTCTTTTTTCGTAAAAATGCCGGGTTCTCTCTGTCGGCAATAGATTCTGATCTTGGTTCTCTCGTAACATCATTAAGTCAAAGTAGTATAAAAAATGATGTAAGTGATTATTTGAAATCAGAAACAAATGAAAGCTTAATAGAAATTGCAGGCAGATTATTAGGTGACTTCCTTAATCCAACCTATGTTTCTCAGGACGAAGATGAACTCTGGAAAAAGAAACGAAAATTAAGACGATAATCAAAAATTAAAAAAATAAATATGGAAAATGAAAATAAAGAATCTAAAAGTAACGGGATGGAACTTTTGGAAAATGTTGTAAAATCAAATGAAAGAAATATTGCTTCAAATTTGGAGAATAAGGAATCTAATGCTGAAGTGAAAGCCGATATTAAAGATCTGGTATTGGCAATTGGTCAACTGCAGTTAGACTTTGAAATCGTAAAAGAAATTCCTACCAAAATAGAAATAGTCCTTTCACAAGAAACCAGCGATTTTTATGAGGATTTTTATAAGAAAATGAAAATGAAGGAGAAGTTTAATTGGAGTGGATTAGGAGTTTTTATTTTAGGCGTTTTTACTTTTATACTTTCCATCACTTTCGCAACCAATTGGTACAAAGAAAGCATCAAAGCCAAAAGTGAACTACGCCAAGATATTTTAAAAGAAATTGCTGATGAAGGAAAAAAAATCTATGATGAAAATGAGATTAAAATATTGAGTGAAAATACTCAAGTAATGCAATTGTGGATCAAAAATAATCCTAAAAAAGCGGAAGATTTTTTAAGGTTTAAAGATGGATTTAAAGCAAAGAATGAAAATTAGCAAGGAGATCATTCTGAATCTGGGTCAGTTTTGAATAAAAGCATATAATTAGAATTATGTAAAATCAAGTTAATTTGCCATACAATTTGTACTAAATTAAATTGTATGGCAAATTATATTAATTACTATCATCAACCAGCTACTATTGACTACACAAAATTGGCCAACCAATATTTGCGCGATGAAGTTGCTCTAAATATGTTCTTAACAATTTTGAATCTGTAAATCCTGAAAAATTAACAACCTCTAAATACTCAAACCACCAATTGTACTGATGCAATTCTTTGAATTCAAAAATATTGAGACAGCCTGTTCCTTTACTTCCGATGAAATGTTCCTTACATCTTTGTCTTAGATGTTTTTGATGACCTGTATAAACAACATAGCCATCTTTAATATCTTCCTGAATAGTCAATTCTTTAAGTGCAAGTGAATCTTTTATTTTTTTCTCAAAATTATAGTGTGCTTTGTCTTTTCTAATACTAAATTTTGAAAGTACATTAATAGGTGTATTTGTTTTTATCTGGTAAATTCCAGCTTTTCTGGTAGGTTGGCTTGGTAATTCACATATTTCTCTAAAAGGTCTTATCTGAACAGAAACCCATTTTGATTCTAATTTTGGAAGAAGTATTTCAAGAATTATCTGATTCATTACAATTTTTTTAATTATTTTTTACTGGAGACATTGCAATATAGATTCAGAAGGCTTTCCATGATTTTCTCTGGTAAAGATATAATCTTTTAAATCTATTGCCCTTAAATCATAGCTCTTCTCTAGTTCGACAATTAATTCAGAAAAAGAATTGAAATCTTGAATCATGGGCACAAATTCTTCTGCACCATATTTAATACCTTGCATCTGAAAATTACAATCATTTATTAAATAGCATATATTTTCATATTCTAACACTGAAATTATATCTCTTTTCCTTAAGCTAATAACTAGATTCACGTCACTATTATCAGCTAATCTTAATTCCAAATCTTGCAATCTAGGATTTACTTTTTTTAATTTTAAATTTTCAAGTTCACCTATTGAATTCATAGCAAGAATTAATTCTCTCCTGTAAATTGTGCTAGTTATATCATTGTGTGATAAAGCATTTAAGATATTACTTTTATAAAGTTTTAGGTTTTCAAATTTTTGAAAAGGAATATTATTTTTCTGTAGTAATTGTTCAAATGCAATAAGAGAATCATTTAGTTTTTTACTTTCCGATCTACTGTTTGTTGTGGCATTTTCATTTTTTATTTCAACTTGTAGAGATTGAGGTAATATTTTTTGAAGTTTATTTTCTAAATCAGTTCTTAAATAAACAGCGGCAGCTCTATAATCATGTTGATTAATATAATCTTCTGCTTTTTTTAAGTTTTCTTTTTCAGAATATATTGCTGGAACATCAAAACTCTGACCCGAATCGTTCTTGTACATTTCAAAATAAGTCCATTTTTTAGGAGCAGCATTTTTTAGAAAATCTTTTGCAACCTCATACCAATTTCTATCATATGTTGTTATAAAAATTTGATAATCTGAGAAAAAAGGTTTATCCTCTCTTTTAATTTTGCCATCTGCCTTTAATTCATATTTTAGAATATAATCTCCGTTGGTATCAAGATCTGTTATCACTATAGGCTTCTCATATTTTGTTATAATTTCTAGTAATGGCAGTCTGTTGCTCATATCCAAACCAATAAATATATCGTCTAAGAATAGAATTTTAAAATCAAAGTTTTCTTGTGGTGTTGATATTATAGATGACAAATAAATTGAAATTGCCAAAGATGACAATCTGGCTTCGTTTAAAACTGTTAAATGATTTTCATTTTCTGTGAAATCTTCTATTTTTAGTTCTTGAATTTCGATTTCAATATCAGCAGATATATTTGGGTATAGGCCCATTCTATTATTGGATTCATTAGCCAAATATTCAATATTTAAATTTAATAGAATTAGTTTGACATTAATGCTCTGATCAAAATAATGAAGAAATTCTTTTAAGTAAAGATTAATGTTTTCAATGTCTTTTAAAACTCCGAGTTTTAACTGCTCAGCGAAATGCTCTTTGTATCTAATCCTTGGTGTAAATAAATGTTCCCATTCATCAATATTCTTTGTTTGTGTTACAGAGTTTATTCGTTCAGCAAGAATAGTTTCAATTAACAACTTTCCTAATTGAACCTGAAATTTTTCTTTATTTTTTGGATCTTCAACTAGATATGTCTTCAGCAGTTCACGGTAGGATAAAAAACTATTTAAGGAAAGTGCTTGACGCAAAAAATTATGGTTAGTTGTTGTATTTTCTTTATTAGTAAATACAATCTCATCTGTAGAAATCACTTCCTCTTCCGCATCTAATGAATTAAAACATATCTTAACCCCTATTTCATTTTGATATTGTTCTGTTACTTTTATTTCTTTACCATCTTCAAATTTTATTTCTTCAACTTCATAAAATTCCTTAACTCGTAAATTTCGAGCTGGTATGACCTCTTGTGTGTCTATTGAACTTGCTAAAAATTGTTTAACTCCTTCATAAATACTTGATTTCCCACTTCCGTTCTCCCCATATATAAGCACATTACTGCTCTTTGAAATTTTTAATTTATTGTTTTCTCCTGTACCATAAAATGCTTTATAATTCAGAAATTCTATTGTAGAAATACGTTTCATAATTACTGAATTAGACTATTCTTGACTAAATTAACTTGAGGAATTGAAAGCATTTGGGAAATAGCCTGTCTAACAGGATGATGTTCCTGATATAATTTTAAATATAATTTTCTAATTTGAATTAGTCTTTCTTTTAAATCTAACTGCTTATCTAAATTAATTTTTTCATCTAATAGGTGGATCGCAATCGATAACCCCTCATTCTTAAAATCTTCTTTAAAATACAATTCGAAAATTAAAGCATCTGCAATTTGTTCAAAGAACACCATCATAAATTGATCATTGGAATCTTTCAATTCATGTTTTTTAAGTTCTACTAATACTTCAACAATCAATTTAAAAATATTATCTGTATTTATATCAGGCTTTTTTATAAGTATTTCTTTAAAAGAGGATGTAAATAGTCTTGTAGCATTAGAACCTAAGTTGCTGAAATTATCTTTAAAGCAATATTTAAAGATTGATGAGTTAAAAAAACAATTTAGATATTTAAGATTTTCTCCAGAAATTATAGAGACAGTATTATTACCATAAAACTCATCCTCCACATAACTAAAATCAAATGATTGCGTTATATCTCGATACATAATTTTGGGGAGTTTAAAATGGTCTATGTAATTGCAATTTCTAAGATTCGTCCACTCGTCACCCTTTTCTTTCCTATCTTCTAATTCTATTTTATATTTAGAAAGCCATTTATAAATTGATGGATAATCTTTTTTAACATTAATTCTGTCTACACCCTTATCTTTAAGTCCGTTATGTGAGTTAATTAGCCATTGCTTTCCTAATTTAGGATACCAAACATCAATATCCTTTCCACTTAATATTGGTTTAATAATTTCATTATTTCTAGGATCTTCCGTAACTAACTGATTCTTTATATCCTCATCGATTACAAAGGCTTTATTAAAACCAGTTACTATTCCTCTATAAATTTCTACTTTCCAATTTTTTAGTGCAATTCCTTGTTTTTCTACAAATTCTTTAATATTATATATATCTCTTTCACCAATTACCCAAGAATTTTTACTCAATCCTGAAAGCTTATAACCTTCAAATTTCACGAATTCTGATAAGCTATTTTGATATAAAACGAAATCCTTATTTAGTCTTGCTCCAACGGCAGGAACGTAGGCCTTTTTATTAAGTTCGTCCTTATTCTTTAGTAGTAAAATATTTGTTTCTACTGTTGCTGTTCTAAAGACTTGAATGTTTCCAAAATCTAAAACTAATAAGGGATGTGTTCTTTCTACAAAAAATTGTCTGAGACTTGAACCATAATTAGTCCTCATCCATTTGTTCGAAGTAATATAGCACAGAAGACCTTTACTTTTTAACATATTTATCCCTTTTTCAAAAAAGAGGGCATATATATCACCAGTTCTTTCGAATGTTTGAAAACTTGCATTTTCAAAAAGCTTTGCCAATCTACCTCCTTCTTTTTGTAGTTGTATATAGGGAGGGTTTCCGATAACTATATCAAAACCTAAATTTTCTTTCTTATTTAAAAGTGGATTTAATATTTCAGGAAAATCGAGTGACCAATCAAAATTTGTAAATGTTAACTGCTTATTTTCTTTTAATGTATTTACTGTTTCTAATGCTTTTTTCCATATAAGTGTTTGCTCAAAAATTTCATTTTGCTTTTTTGTATTTTTAGTTAAGGATCTAAACTTAGTACCCTTAGAATTGATCATAATTTGCAATTCATTGGACAAAATTATTAGTTTTAGATCTGCAATTTCTTTTTTAAGTTTTTTCTTATTTTCAGCGGTGGCATTGAAGTATTTTTGCTGTTTGTAAGAAATTGTTTTTAATGATTCGATTTTTTCTTGCAAAGACAATTCGCCAACAGTATTTTCTAAGCTCCAATCAATTTCTATTAATTGACCTTCAATCTGATTTACTAAGCTATTTCCAACAACGATCTTGTAATCTAAATTTGGTAACACTTTAGGCAATACTTCATCCACAACCAATGACAACCAAAGTCGTAAACGAGCAATTTCTACTGCACCTTCGTCCAGATCTACTCCATAAATCGAATTTTGAATAATGTTTTGTTTTACAATTACTGGTGACCAAACGTCAAGCCCTAATTTGAAATTAATTAAAGCCTTTAAATTAAAAATCTCCTGTAAGATGCCCAGTGAAAATGTGCCTGAACCAATGGCAGGATCACAAATTCTAATATCATCTAATAATTGATTGATTTTAGAAAGTTCGTCATCTTCAAAATGATTAGCATTTTGATTTTTCACCATATCTTCAATATAGATGCGCTCTTTCTTCAGATGTGTATTGAGATATTCTATGATACTCTCTTGTGTCATAAAATGCACAATTTCTTTAGGTGTATAGAACGTTCCAGTGTCTTTATTATAGTCTATCAGATTTTCAAAAATATAACCTAGCATTTCAGGATCTACGGCAACTGTATGCTCTTCTGAACTATTTTCGTAAAGTGTGAAGTTGAAACCATTGAAGAAATCGAACAACATTTTGAATTGGAAAGCAGGAATTTTAATTTTACGATGTCCTTTTGGTTCTTTTTCCTCGTCGAAAAAACCACTGAGAAAAGGAATACATACTATTTTACCATTTTCTAATTTGATTTCGTCATTTCTCCGATCCGCTGCATTTAAGGCATCAAAGAAAATAGGACATAAATATTTATTATAAAAGTCGTCTTGATTTTCTACATCATTATAAAACAAATCGCTTAAAAAAGTGGTACTTCCGTCTTTGTATTCTGTAGAACTTGCACCCAACCAGTTTTTCTTTTGTAAAAAATAGAGAAAAACAATTCTTCCTAACAATCTACTGACAAAATTGCGAGTTTCTTTTTCGTTTTTTAAGGAATTATCATTTAGATTCATAAGTAATGATAAATAGTTATCATTACTTATAATAAAGCTGTAAAACTCCCGGTACAAATGTTTGTACTCTTCAAAAAATTTCTGAGAAACAAGCTCTACATTGAAGGCTTCAAAGAAATCTTCTAATCTAAAAAGAGATTTCTCTAAGTTATAAAATTGTTCTATTGCTGTGCGATGTTCCTCTATATTCCCAAAGATATAGGTGTATTTCTTCGGATTTGTTTTTTCGGATTCGACTAAGAAATTATTGGCAGAATTTTTAGAAATGAGTGAAAAACGCCATTCTTTTTTCTGATGATTGGTATCGTACGAAAACGTAGTTAAAGCACCCTTGATAAAATCTTTGATGATGTGCTTTTTAATAAATTCATTTACACTCACACGATCATATTCTATGCGGATGTGATCTTGTAAAATAATTTCAAAAATAGGAAGAACTATACCATCAGAAGTTTTAATTGATCCAATCTGATAAAAGGATTTTATCAGATTTTCATCTTCTTGTGATTTAATTTCAATAATTTTTGTCGACATATTAATGGCTAACAAATCTCTTTTTCCATTAAGAAATTGTAATGTAGAAATCCATTGATCTCTATCGTATTGATTCTGTAATATATTTTTGAGTATGGTTCTGTTCATTAAGAAATGTTTCTGTGATTACAATTTATGGTTATTCGAAAACTTTTGAGATCTGGTCTTCCTCTGCGAAAAGCGTATCCAAACGAGCAATATTCCGAATAAGATAAACATTGAGAATGATGTTGATTTCTGTTATGACTTTTGGTGTTAAATATAATTAATTTAAGGCAAGAAAATCTGCTTCTTTGCAATTAATAAGACAACTTGTATTGCGATATTTAAGTAATGAACAATATTTAAGAAATTTAATAAAGTTTTAATTATCAAACAAGATGTATTAAAAAGGCTCAACAATCAGTTGAGCCTTTCCTATGAAAAAGTAATTATCCCGAATTACTTATATTTTTATTTGTTAATGAGCTTTTCAAGTCTTTCCATCATTTCATCCTTTTCCTTTAACATTCGCTCGTATAGAGCTATTTTTTCATCATATAATTCAACAACTTTATCGATTGGATTAAAAGTACATTGATAGTTCATTGCAGAAGCAACAGAATTATCTTTAAAATCGTGGAATGTATTTGAAATTATATTGATAGCTTGCTCATCATTAAAATTCTCAAAAGCTTCTACCGGAATTTTCAATACTTCAGAAATCTTTTTTAGTAAAGGGTCTTCAATTATTTCCTTTTGTTCAAGCAAAGAAATTTTCTTCTGATTCCAATCATCACCCAAGTCAAGAGCCAATGCTTCCTGTTTGATGCCAAGCATCTCCCTAAAGCGTTTTACATTTCTTCCCTGATGTATTTTCTGTTCCATAGTGGTTATCGAATTTTAAAGGCTCAAAGATAAAGCCATTTCTGTTAAATCATCTGAATTGTAAAGTTAAAAAATTATCCTGTAAAATATCAATTTCAGTAGATATAATATTCTATTTATGTATTGATTATCCACTTTTGATAGTAGTAATTCGTAGTAATAAAATATAATTATTATGAAAAAGAAGAAGATAGATTTTGAAGCTGAGTTTTGGGATAGTCATCAAAAGCATTCCTGCTTAACACTGATAGATGCATTTTTTCAAATGGACTTTCTTTCTGCTGTAAGAGAAAGATTAAATGATGTGGTGAACTACTCAACAAAATGCGAAGTATTGATGAAAGAAGACCCGTCGCTAATATTCCATTACTACCTCTGTATGCGCTCATTCATAAGGGCAAGTTATGTTTTACAATTCAAAGCAGAAAAATGGAAAGTGAAACATCCTCCAAAGTTTCCATCCAGATTACTGCAAGGTTCTCTTTCCGATGAAGAATATCGAAATCCATTTCTTGTTTTTGAGAAAGCTTTCAAAGAATTTACTTTGCAGGAATTTGAGTATTTCAATACTCAGATTGTTTATTTTTCATTAGGTGCATATTCTGATGAACCCGAAGCAAATATCGTTACTCTTTTTATCCATCTTAATAAAATGCTTGATTCAGCACAAATCATTCGTGAAAGAGGCTTAAAGAGAATAAAGGATAAAAAACCCACATCCTCAGAATAATTTATCACATTTCATACTTGAATACCTGATGATCTCTTACCAATTTTATTTCACTAAAAATTTTAATATGAGAAATAAAGAAACAAGTAAAAGGCTTATCAATTCGACGGGACAAGTTGAAGTTACTTTTAGATTATTGTCGGACAAAAGACAGATAGATGAACTTAATAAGGGCATCTATCAATTATTGGATAAATTAGTAAATACTGAGGTAAGTGAGCTATTTGAACGTTATCCAAGATTGATACAGAAGTATAGTATCAAACAATTGCTTTCTGGTAGGGCAAATATCCCAAATACCAATTCACAATGTTTAAAGATTGCAGGATTATTAACCTGCTTGCAATTTTTGATTTCAAGCTTTCCCGAATTTGTAGACCAATCAGGACAACTAGTCCCTTTGAAAGAGATAGAAAATAGTGATTTTTACCAAGCAGAAAACTATATGATTACTTCGATTTCGCTGGATGATTATTTAGAAGAAATTTTTCTGACTATCCTTTCTGTAACAGGAGAAGAATATTACCAAAAATTTACACGAAAAATAGGAAATATCAATTTTACGCTTGATGATATACTAAAACTTGAAAACGATCCTGAATTGCAGAAGCATATCGATTTAATGATATGGTTTGCATTGGTTCGAATACTCTTAGAGTCTCTTTATTTCTACTTCAATCCCGAAAATCACAACACTAAAAACCCATTACTATGAAAACTTCAGAACATCTTTCATTCTCAAAACTCGAAAACGAATTTTTAGAAGATGCCATCAAACAGCTTAACGAACAATATCTTATCATTCAGATATTTTATAACAAAAGTGTACACTCTCAGGATTCCCATCTAATTTTGAATTTGGAACACAAAAAGGATATTGATAAGATAAAACAAAAACACTGGATCAAAAAAACTTACTCTGAACATAAAGTACACATCCATTTGTTTTACAGTACTCAACTCCATTACAAGTTTGATTTGGGACATCCTTTTGTCGAATTTTACTGCAAACCCTCCGCCTTGATCTATCAAAATGAGCAGTACGGAAATCATCTTCTAATTGAAAGAAATTGGAAGAAGTTCAATAAAAGGTTTGAAAATTACAAGGAAAGATTTTACCACGATCACGATATGTTGCTGTCTCAAACCCGCGAGTTTATTAATGTTGGGTCGTATGTCAGTGTTTTTCTCAGCTACGAAAAGGTGATTAGGTATGACTTGGAATATCTTGAAAACCTATATACAGGATCTTCCTCTGATACAAAAAACCTGCACGAGCGCATTTATCATTTAGTACCCTACGCACCTGAGATTCAAAAATATTTTGTAAAACAAAATGGAAAGGAGTATCATCTGATCAGTTTATTTGACAAAGCAAGAAGATCAGCTCGTGAGGATGAACTTATGTATGACAACGAATTCTTTGAAGCGATTGGTATTGCAGAAGAAAGTCTTTTCAGTATGATAGAAATACGCTTAGACCAATTGAAAAAACAGATCAAAAAATCACCTCGTGACATTGCGATACCATATGAAATATCAAGTGTTTTGGCTGATCATAATAATAAAATTATTGATAAGGTACTCAGAATCATTATAAAGTTGGAAAATACAGAAGAGGTCTATCTCTTTCATAAAGCCATCTATGGAAACAATATCATCTATTACCTGCTTGTGATCGCTCATAGCGTGAGTAATGAAAAATTGAAAGAGACCCAATATTATCTTAAAAATAAGGCTGGAAAACAATATGATTTTGTGTTGATCAGCCACGACCGCAATTGGATTCAGCAACACCTATACAAGTATCAAAATTTCTTTGCGAACATCATACAGGGTAAAAACAGGATTTACGCTTCAAATCCTTATCATCCCGAGCCACATTGGGAATCTCCCCATCATTTGCACCAAGACTTGGATTGCTATTACAAATCAGCAAAAGGCAATGCCTTGCAGTTTTTGACTATGGTTGGGAATGAAAACGAAAACCATCAGGGAATACCATATCTTTCGCTTTGTTCTTCCTTTCGTTTTGCAGAACCTACATTTTTGTGAAGATTTGTTATATGCCCAATTATTTGTCCTTTCAATCATTGTGGCAACTATGTTTGTATGCCAATCCGGATATAATACGTTATCAACATTTATTTGATGGGTTCCTGCTGAAACTTATTCCAACTTTGGAATACCATAAATTTCTGCGCCATAAATTTACTTGTCTTGATAATGAAGTAATAGATCAAATGAAAGTTCTTGTGGAAAAACTGATGAATGAGCTTGATGAGTCGGTCATAGAAGAAGGTCTAATTGATAAAACAGAAAAGGATGGAACAATTGAATGAACCTCTAAGCCAAGCTATCATCCGGTTTATAGAAGACCACCCTCCAAAAACTATGAAAAGAAATCTTTTTTCATTATTTGTAGACTACATTTATACTTTAAAGGGAGGAACTCCAAATGATCTGGATAACATTCTATTTGATTTTAAAGAACTCTTTCTCCTTCTTGACAAAATAGAGGATGAAATTGGGAAGTGGGGTAAAGAAATTAGCTCCTAAAATTCAAAAACTCCTATAAACAGATGTTTATAGGAGTTTTTGAAAATATAGAGGACTTATTAATATATTTTTGTTATAATTTTTTTAATTCAAATTGCAAATTAGAAGTATGCTAAAAACATCCCAGTTATTATTGAATTTACTTCACTATCCTTAAAATCATCAAGATAATTTTCGGTTGTGATTAGACGTTTTTGTTGGAGGGATTGTTTTATAATATTGATATTTACTTCTTTCCTCAGAGCTGTTGTCGCGAAAGTATGGCGAGCTGTATAGAATATGATATTTTTATCAATTTCACAAAGCCTTAAAATCTCTTTTAGTTGTTTATTATAATATGAACGTACACTATCTTTCCGCTTTTTCATTTCTTCAGGAGTATATTCTTTTATTTAAAATAGGGAAAATATATGGAGTTTCAGAAGGATTGTATATTTTATAAAATTGAAGTATTTCATCTATGATAGGAATATTTGGAAGTTTAACTTTGAGCAATATATCAGTTTACATCAATTCCAATGAAATAGAAAAAGAAATTCTTAAGACAGGTTTCTGGATTTGGATACATTCAATTTAAAAGTTAGCCAGAACGATTTTAATAATTTTCTGCAATAAGAAGATTTTGTGAAATTACTTGAGAAAGCAGAAAAATCAAATCATTCTATTGATATTTCTTTAGAAGAAAACATCGCTTATCTGTTTGACAATTCAACAATATGAAGATGATTGCAGAATTGGATAGTAAAGTAATGACATTGTATGTAGACGAAGAGGATATGCCTAATTGGTTTGTCGAATACATTATTAATAAAATCAAATCTTAGATATTACAATATACACAAAACTCCCGAAAATTGGGAATTTTGTGATTTTACTAAAATATTTTCCAGTTGTTTGTCAACTTCATTATCGTTAACCTCGTAATCAATTTATCCATTGTCTTCCATTATTTCATATTTTTTTCAGTAAACTCTCCGGTCGTATCTAAAAGTCGATTCTTTTTAATTAATTTAGAACAGTAAAAAATTAATTAATAGCCATCTCATAATTATCGTATAAAATACTAGGCTAACAATAATAATGATTACTAAAATCTGTTATTTTCATTTTAGTAATAATATTTAGAATGGGAAAGTACGCTAAACAATGGATGTTTTTTTGGAGCTAAATAATAAATGTATGAAATGGAACTTAGGACTAAATTTTTATTCAAGTGAGGTTATTCTTTTCAACCCGAAAGACTTAGGCTTAAGTAGAACAAAAAAAAGAATCAAGGATAATAAATTTCATATTTATGTTGTCTGCAAACGCAAAAAAATATTCTTTGAAAGCTGTGTTGTTGAAGGTGAATTCAGCAAAATAACATTGTACTATCTCAATGAGAAGCACGAGAAAGAGTATTTATATTACGAACAACCAAAGACTTTTTTTATTAATTCCTTTGAGGACGGCTATTATGATGTTGACCTTAATGGGTATGAAAATCTAAAAATTAGAGATTTTGCATTGATTTCCAATTTATGTTATTTAGAAAGCGACATTGTTGGGAATAGTGTAACAGCATCCCTTCCATCCGACCTGGAGGTTTTATACATTGGGCAAGCATTTGGTAGAACAAGCCGAAAAACGATTGATTACAGAATTTCAAACCACGAAAAAATTCAAAAAATTGCTCTTGAAATTTTGGACAAAGGAAGTAATGAAGAAGTTCTGATCATTGGTTTGAAAATTAAAAATAATGACATCGGAACATCTTTCGTGAGAATTGACTCTAATTGGAGGACGCCAACATTTGAGGATTTTCAGGAGATAGTAAGGAAAGCGAGCCAGCGAATAACAGAAGGTCAGGAGATTACTGTTTTTGAAGCCTCATTAATTAAATTCTTTCAACCTGAATATAATACAGAGTACAAACAAACATTTCCTTCACGCGATTTTGTTTCTTACGACGAAATATTTAGAACGGATTTCAATTATTCCGCGGTGACGATAGATACAAAACCAATTTTAACACGTGTTTTTTCTAAACATATTTCAGAACGAAAATATCTACATTATCAACACTTTCCATTGACAAGTACAAGTGATAAAGAAACGCTATTTGAGTATTTGTACGAACTTGACGAAAAAAAATAGTAAATCAAATATGATTTGGTAAAATCTTACTATCAAAGATTGAAATTTGTGTGACTTAGATATATGCTTAGTTTAAAATCTGTAATTAAAAAAGATGTATGTTCTGTTTAGTACTCCTTGAAAAGCTTGGAATTTTAGCGGGAGATAATAAAAGATTATAAATATATGAGCAATTACTTTAATACCAATGGAATTTCAACTGTCAATAAAACGGATTTGTCAGTAGTTTATGAGTGGAATAATAATTTTACAATCCTATCTAACGACAACACGAGCGAAATTGATTACAAGCTAATTTCTTTAAATCATAAAGTTGCGAAAGCGTTATTTGGAAGTGTACAGAATCTCTATAATTTTCCTTTAACATTTGCACATTCATATGCTGGTGTAGATGCCGAAATAAAAATATCAAAACAAGAATTTGAAAAGTGGATTAACTCTCAAAAATCGGATGATACGCACAAAATACTTTTTTATTATGACTTTCAAAATCTGATAGGTTCTTTACAGAATTTAGTTCAAGAATCGAGATTTTTATATTGTGATTTTTACAAGACGTTAAATGAAAACTCATTTATGATTGCAGAAGAGCCTTTGCAGCCCGATATTTTAATGTTTGCTTCTGGTCGGTTCGTTACAAATATTTTTTCAAAAATTAATCATCTATTTATCAATCTAGCGAGCCAACTTGATTTTATTACAAAAATTTCTGTGGAGCTTGAGAATTTACCATACAATTTCAAAGAGTATCCCAAATTAAAATCAAATGGAGTACTCTATGGTGATGCAAAAAGTATTAAAGCATTCACTTTTGAAAAAACGGTTTTTGAGAAAACTGAAGATATAAAATTGATTCTTAGTTTAAGAAATGAGATAGTTCATAATTCTTCATTTGAAAATATCCCAAAGGTGTATCAATTATTTGAGAGCGGTAAAATCATCGAAAAATTTATCTATGTTCCAGATACTACCAATGGGTTTTTTGATACTTTTAAAAATCGGAACAGGTTTTTTAATAATGAAGTAAAACTTAACGATATATTACCAAAAATTATAACTAAATTTTGGAATAAATTGGAGGAGGCTATTAATAAGTTAAAATAAACAGAATAATTGAGGATTTTGACGGACATAATGGGAGATTTTTTTAGATGGATGTTACCAAATTTTAACAGAATAGCATTTTAAAATATGATTTACAGATTCAGAACAGCTGATAGTCTTTTAGATCGTTTTAATGAATTAGAAAGACAGGAGATTTACTTTGCCTCACCAACTGAACTTAACGATCCTATGGAGGGATTCAAAGATATTTTTTGGCAAGGCGACGATATCGTATGGAAAAACTTTTTTATCAATTATATTAAAAGTTTAGAACGATTTTTTTCGCTTATTTTGGTGTCAGCGGAAACAATTAAACTTAATGAAAATGATATAAGACTAACACATCATTCACCATTACATCCGCCGGAACACAAGAAAATTGTTGCAAAAATTATTCGTGAAGTATTCAGTTTTCCTTTTATTGATACTATTCCAAAATCATTAGCAAAAAGAGCCAGTCCTGTCAGAAGAGAAGAGCTGCTTTCTTATCTGACGTTTTTTCATCAATACGTTATCAATGCGGTTAGCAAAATCTATTTTGAAAACGGATATACCGATCAAAAGTTCTTCTTCAACGAATCAGAAGAACTAAATGCTGTTCAGGAACAGATGGGAAATATGGCGGAACTGACTAATCTGATGGAAGAGCAAAATGGAAAACTTATGGTTGATAAACTATTCTCTATGACTATTCAAATGGTTTCACAGACAAAACTTAATACTAAAAGAGTGATGAAAGAAAAAGATATCAATACCAATAGCTTTTTCTTGATTTCGGAATTCCCCGAAAAATATTTGACCTTATTGGAAGAATCCATCTATCCGGAATGGTACTCCGCATCATTCTTAACAGATAATACAAACTCTGCAATTTGGGGACATTATGGCGATAATCACAAAGGTATATGCCTTATATTCAAACCTGCAACGAATGATGCAAGTGATATGTTTTTACATCTAGATGTAGAATATGGATACAATTCTGAAGGCTCAGTAACCGGAATGAGAAAACATCAATTTTATAAGGTAGATTACACACATAAACATATCGAAATTGATTTTTTTAGATCAATTGGCAGGCTTACTAAAGGACAATTAAATTCTATGTGGTACGAGGATGAAAGTGGAAAGAAAAGTATATGTGGAGAACATCTTAACAAAACTAATGATAAAGAATGGATTGATGCATATTGGGATAATTTTTATTCAAGTATAACATCTAAACTTGATGAATGGGCATATGAAAAGGAATACAGATTAATTCTTAATAATAATTTCCATCAATATGCCGATAAAAAAGAAAGGAAATTGAAATATGATTTTAAAGAGTTGGAAGGATTGGTATTTGGTATAAAAACTGATATAGCTGACAAATTAAAAATCATCAAAATAATTGAGAAAAAATGCAAAGAAAATAACAGGAAAGAATTTGATTTTTTTCAGGCGCATTACTCAAAAGAAACAGGCAAGATTGAAAAATTCAAATTGAATATTGATTTCTAAAATCCCTTTACAAAACGAAAAACTCCCATTCAAAGGTGTTTTTCGTTTATGTTAAAAATATTTTCAAGTTGTATATCATCCTCATTATCAGAGAAATTTTAAGGTAATTTTCTATAGTTGTAATACTTTGATGTCCTAGCGACTGCTTGATTGTATAGATGTTGCCCCCATTTCCCAAAGGTTCTGTAAGGAAGTATTTCTTGAAATACTTCCTTACAGAATCCCTTCTGTTATTCAATTTATCATCCGTATATTCTGATTTATCCTTTTTCCGAAGTTAACTTTTAAGTGTCAACCGGTTGTGTTTTTTGAAGGTTATTTATATTTTAATACATAGATTTTATGATTTTTGATAACATTGTCTTCGTGGAGTCAATAATTATAACAATTCAATTGGTTTTTTTGAGTTGAGGTAAAAAACAAACAATCGGTAGTATGTAAGGTGATTCTTATATCTTATGCGATGATGTTTAAATATCTCATCTAAAACCTACAATTTACCTGAACTACGATTAAAATTAAAAAAACTCTAAAATAAAATCTTTTTCTTGCTCTCTTTCAATCTCAGCCTTTTTCCAAATGATTTTTTGCTCAAAATAATCTAAGTGCTCAGAATAATCTAGTAATTCCGGTAATGTATTGATCATTTCTATTATACTTTGGTAAAATTCAATTTTTCTTTGATAAACAGGAACCCAGCTACCGTTTGTACTTGATGTTCTGTCAAATGAAATTTTCCGTGTAATTGCAATATCTTTGTTGATGGTTATAAACTCCTTAAAATATTCAAAAAACCAATTTCTGAAGTTTCTGTAGACGATTTCTATTAACAATAAAGATAGTTGTTGATTGTCATAGTGTTTCTTTGTTAATCCGAAAATTAATGCTTTAGCTTTTTCAGCGATACTTCCATCAGATGTTCTCGTTGTGAATAAGGAGTCGATGTCTTCTTCATTAGACAATGCGTATTTATCTATTCTAATAATTGTCAGAAGTATGTCTTCAATTAAACTCTCATATTCTGGGTATTGCCAAATAATATCGACGTTGATATTTTCTAATCTATTTTTGGAGTAGTAACCCAGACCAATCGTTCCATCAATTAAGCTTTCGTTGATGAAATTTTTGTCTATATCCAAAATAGCTTTGAGTTCATTTCCTTCAAAGTCAAAATGATGATCAATCTCGTACTGTGCCCAAAATGCTTTTTTTAGCAGATGAAGGTGATTGTTAAGATATGGGGCGCATTCTTCACAAAAATTAAAACCAAAATTATGGTTTTTTACTTCAGATTTATTTAGAATAATAGTAGTTAAATAAGAGATAATATTGTGATTAGAAAATTGAGCATTTTTCTGTTGATACTTTAAAAATGCACTATTATATTTAAGATAGTCAAGCATACAGACATTATAAATATCCTTAGAATTTTCAAAATGATCTAAAAGTAATTTTAAGAAGTTTTCATTGATTTGCTCTTCTGGTAGGTAATATAATAATACAGTTTGCCAATAAGGTTTACCTTTAAATTCAAATTCTCTCATTAGGTTCAAAATCTCTTGTCCTGTCAGGATATTTTCAAGCAATACTATATTTAGCACATACGTTTGTAAGTTAAAAATCACCTTACCACCGAATAGTAATCGTAACGCATTTAGAAACTCAAATTTATTTTTTCTTGCTATTGAAACATAAATATCGGTAAGAGCTGAACCAATATGCCACCCTTTATTGTGGAGTTGCTGTTTATGTAGATCATTAGCATTTAAAAGAAGCTTTTCTATATGTTTCCAATCATTAGTTTTGACAAACTCATCGAATTCTTTTCTTTTTTCATCTTGAGATTCTCTATGAGATTGACCTTTTTTATACTGCCAGCTTGGACGTAGAAACGCATCTAACTTTATGATGTCTGATTCCAAAAATTTATTCCAGCTTTCAGGGTATTCGCCTCCGGCTTCCGATATAAATTTTGCAATAATACTTATAAACTGACAATGTTCATATTGACTAGTATCTAATTTGTTGGAAGCGAATTGCTCAAATATGGGTAACTCCTGAATGTAAATATTCTTGTCGATATTTCCGCCAGGTCTAATGATTTTCTGAAGTATCCCCGAAATAGTTTCGTTTTTAGAATCAAATAGATTATATAACTTATTTAAAATGCGTGCCCTAAACTTTAATAGCTGGTCGCATTTGTATAAATCAAAATTATAAATTGTAAAAGCGTTACCTTTTGCAGGCTTACATTCTGTATAGTGCCAACCTAGCCAGTCTTTTGCTACATGTAGAAATATACCATTTTTAAGCAACCTTTCGAATTCACTTGCTTCTTCCTGAAATAAAATATCAAGTAGTATATTTTGCCTATAATAACCTTTGGTTCTATCTTCCAATTTATACCTAAAGTCAACGTTTAGATGTTTTAAAATCTCTGTTAACCTTGCTGGTTGTTTTTGTAACAATGCTAATGTTAGCTGGAGAGAAGGTTTTAATAGTTCGTTGGGATGATTCCAAAAATTTTTTAGAAGTTCAAAATGTTTTGTGGCTCTATGATGAGCATTATTATCGTCTGTAAAAGTGAGTTTCTCGGGAAGTACTTCCTGAGGAAGTTTTTTAATCCACTTTTTGACATATAATAAGCAATTTCTTCCTTTGTAAAACCAGAAAAGGTTATAAAACGTATATTCTTTCTCTTCAGAATCTAATCTGAGCAACAATTTTTTTAAGTGTGGTTGAACGAAATCTTTAACGTGGTTGTAAGTAAAAGTATTATTAACATCTATAAGTGTAGCGCGAATTCTTTCAGAGAATTTATCTATAAAAATATTAATCCACTCTGCATAATCCAAGACGGCAGACTTTTCATCAATAAAACACTTATAGAAGGAATAGGTTGCCAAAACCTGATCAGACATTTTTACAATTTGATTGGAATGGATATTTACTATTTCATTATTATGAAGTTCTATGATTGCAGACCATAAGTCATTCCAATTAATACCAAAATTAGATGAAATTAAGTTTTCAAGTTCTTCATTTTGTCTATCAAGAACACCAAAGAAAGAAACTATTGCCAAAGACTTAAGGACTATGGAATCCTGAAATATTCCAATTTCTGCAGAGATTTTTTTAAAATACTTTTCGTAGAGTAATTCAGGAGTATTTAAATAATTTGTTTCTGAATCTTCTGTGACGGAATATGTAGCCATAAGAGAAATCCTAGCATTTCCTTTTGCAAGCTCGACAATCTTATGTTTAATATCGATATGATTTCTGAGATTCGGTAAAACTGAAACTATGATTTTTTCAATTTCTTCATCCTTGAATTCCGGGATATTTAATTCCTTAAAGCGATAATTTTCTAAACTTGCTATTACCTCTTTTTTCACATAATCTCTTGATGTGATAATTAATTTTGCAGAAAAATTATTGTTGCCTTCTAATCTGCTTAACATATAATTGAGATTAGTAATTGAGTTGTTGGCGTCATCAAATAAAATTATATGATTTTTCCCAGAAGTAAAAAGATGCTTATAATCATCCCATAACGAAACACCTGAACTTTGAATAACAATTGGAATATAGTCATCCTTTGAAAATTCTTCTAAAATTTTAATTGCCAGTTTTGTCTTACCTACTCCGGAAGCACCTGATAACAATAAAATGTCGTATTCTTTCAGTGATTCTACACAGTTATCAAGTTCCGACTCTCGGCCAATAAACTCATTGCTTAATTTTGGCTGCAAACCTTTTTCTGTTTTTGACAGAAATTGAGTGAGATTATAAATTTCACCTTTGATCATTTGAATATTCAGATGTTCCTCTGCTAATTTTGGTATATCAAATATCAACATTGGCAAGTTTTGAATGTTCAAAATCTCCAGATTTGTTTCTGGATTAATAGATTTTACTTTTTCTCTTAATTTATTATACTCTTTGGCGCTGATTTTCTCATTACAAGCGAGGATGATCTTTTCTATTTTATCTTTTTCTATTGATGTAGCTTCTTCTTTGAAGCAGTGCTCAATGTCCTTCGAAAGTTTTTCGAAGAATGTTTTTGATGATCCTAATCTTTCCTGTGTTGTACATTCCACAAAAACGTATTTATCATTATTTAATAAGAATAACGAATCTGGGGTACCTTTGCTAGTCTTTTCTTTTCCAACAACGGAACCCGGTGCATTGATGAATTTGTATCCCTGCAGATGCAATAAATGATTTATCAATGTCTGGAAACCTGCCTCATTTATTGCTTTGAGAGCATTTTCTATCTTAGTTATTGTGTTCATAGGCTGTTAATCAATTATACATATTTAAAAGAGATAATATTGTGCATCATTAAGGGCTTATGATTCTTTAATTATCACTTTTTTTAATCCTGATGTCCGTATCCTAGTTCTTCATTTTTGTCCCAAAACGACATAAAAAGTTCTGCAGGTGTTCCTTTTTTACTCGTCCATTCTGCAACAATCTTTATGGCTTCTTCCAAATCAGCTGTATAAGCCATTCTGCCATCACTACCTCTAATTCCCTTTTCATCTTTTTTTGCACCTCTATTGATTAGTACATTTTTTTCGTCATAAACAATTCTTCGCACATCTTCAAAATCTTTACCTTTAGGTAAATTATCCTTCAATAGCTTAGTTAAACCGTGATAATACAATTGAAATTTTTGAACAGGGTCATCAATTTTTTGACCGAGTAGCTGCTCAGCTTCGTTTTCAATTACTACTTCTGAATCAAAATTCATAAAAAGTTGTTCTCCTTTTACTTCTTCTGATTTTTGTAAAATTTCTAACCTCTCTAAATCTTCTTCCGAGAGATTACGTTGTACTTGCTTTTTGTTTAAGTTATTATCATTCATTTTGATGGATTTATACAGTTAATAGTTCTCTTATTTTCAATGATGCTTCTCTAATTGATTCTACATCCCAATTAGCAACATTCAATTTTTTGGTTACGTTTTTTATGTTAGGAAAAGCATCTTTAAATGCAGCCCAGTAATCATTTCCTAATTCAGATTGCCTCCATTGATATTGAGAATAAATAATACAAGGATGTATTTGACATTCCTTCGCAAATTTTGCTACCATAAATTTATTGTGAATCATCTTTTCGATGTATCTCATTTTCTCTGAGGATAGTAAATATTCAGAAGCAAATTCATTTGCTTTGTCTTCCTGAATCAAAAATAAATCTGGTTCTCCCGATAAATGATAACTTATTTTCTGGATTGTTTCTAAATCAAATAATACGTGATGTAATTCGTGTATTAATGCAAACCAGATAGTAGCATAATTTTTATTGAAATCAGTGATAACTATACACGGTTTATTATTTATGAAAAAAGTTGCACCTCTTATCTGTGTTTTAGGTAATAATGGCTGAAAAACAACTGTAACACCAATATTATATAATGCTTGGAACACGGTTACCAGTCCATTTTCTATATTTTGAGTGTAAGGTTTGATTTTAGGAATCAGTTCTACTAAACTCTTTCTGCTGTATTCATTTGGATTATCAATAAGCTCGAAATATTTATAGCTGGATTTTATCCAAAAGTCTTTCATTTTATCACTGAATGATTTTTTAGTCCTACTATAAAGAGCGTCACTTAACTCTCTGTCATAATCGTAAATAGACTCTAGGTCAAAGAAACTACAAATACGGTCTTTCAGAGTTTCTAAAGAATCATTTCTCTGAATAAATCCTAATACTGCCAATGTTTTTAAATCAAAATATTTATTGATGAATGTTATATCCATTGATGATTGTAATTCTCTGATTTCTTCAACAGGTCTATCTTTGAAATAGATAATAAGCAACTCACTTAAATCAACTTCCAAAAACTCTGTGAGCTTCAATAATTTAATAATATCAGTTTGCTTAGAAGTCTTATCTAAAATAGCATCCAAACTTCTTCTCTCCATTCCGGATAGCTTTTCAAATTGGGTTTTTGTCAAGCCTGATTCCTCTAACTTAATTGCAAATAAATCTTCAATCGAAGATCCATCATATCGAAAGCTCTTATGTAATAAATTATCTATCATTTTTAAATAAAGGTAAATTTACCTCAAAAATACTAAATTATTTATTATAAATAATAAAATAAAGGTAAATTTACCTCGAATTTAAATTATTGGATAGTTTTATGATCAAAAAATCTAAAGAATCAGGATGCTCAATTATTTCAAGATATCATAATTGATATTCCTTTGACATAAATGTCTATATCTCTTTAATCGTAGTAATTTGTTATCAGACTTCTCCATTCATATGGCAAGATTTCATTTTTGAAATAGCTATGAGCTAAATAGTGAATGCAGGACAAACCTATAATATCTGTTTCAAAATGCTCTACAGTTTCTTTTTTGTAAAAAAAGGTCTTTTTTAAATTGTTTAAAGTCGCCCGTTTCCTTTAGAAATTTAATATCTTTTTGGTTCTTTCTATACATTCAACATAATATTCATTATGCAGGTACTTTTCAAATAGCAACTTTTCAGTATTAGGTTTAATAAGGTCTATTGAAACAATTTGCAAGCTCAGACCTATATCTATAAAAGATAATATTTTCAAGAACAATTCTTCTGAATCAAAAATGACACAGATTTCCAGAAGAATGGACAAGACTATTGATGAGCTATCACAATATCCTTCTGGTCTCGTCCCCGTTGCAAAGAATTCTGTAACCAAGTCAACATTGTTATGGATTTCTGGTAATCGACTGTGTTTGAGCTTATCAATTTGGATATTGGTAGTTATTGTATTAAAGTAACCAAATAAGAATTTAACATCTTTTTGTCTCAAACACTCCTTATCGCTGAAAAAGAGCAATAGTTAAATAATTGGTATGGAATGATTATCTAAAATAGGTCTTTAAAAACTGCCATTATTATTTATAAGCTTTATAATTAATTCCTTTTGTTTGTTTTTAATTTTATTTCGCTATTGTTATTATATATGATTTTTCTAAGTCTGCAATAAAAAATAATGTCATCTAAATACTCAAAACTTCTCAACGGATAGAAAAGGAAAATTTGCAAGTAGATAATATTCAGGAGATAATTGTTTATGGGAAGATTCCTCGAAGTAGCATTTTCTACTATTACTGGTCAAACCTATAGTCCGGATTTTATGTTCGTTGTGAAAAAAGAGAATGGAGAAAAAATACTAAATATCATTGTAGAAACTAAAGATGTAGAAAATCAGTCTACACTACGAGGAATTGAAAAATCCAAAATAGAAAGCGCCAAGGTATTTTTTAACCAACTTTATATAGACGGATACAAAGTACAATTCATAGAACAAATAAATAACAAGAAAATTAAAGCTATAATTGATGAAGTTGTTAGCGCGGAATAATTGCCTTTTTTGTACGAGACATTGATATATTAATTAATTTCATTATCAGTTTTATGTAGTTAACTTCTTTTAATATCTTTTTAAGCAATTATTTCAGTATTCTTGCAATATCCTTTTATTAAGTTGAAATGTCTAGTAAACCTTATAAATTATAAATGAAAGAAATAATTATTGCATCAATAGGTAATTCCTATGTTGATTTTTCAAAATTAGATCTGAGTCCTTGGAAAATAAAGGGTGGAAAATTATTGGATAAAAACACTAAAAAAAACTTAGTTGACGAATTTCAACTGAACGATCTGCTTGGGATACAGTTGTCAATGAAACCCAAAGAGGCAATGGCTCTGGGATGTATATTGATTATGAACATAGAAGTCTTTTGTGGCCTTCAGATAAAAACGATCCACCTTCCGAATCTGACTTCCAGGAAGTAATAAATATATTACGTGTTTTACATCCATCCGAAGTATATATACATAATGTTTTTCAGACTCAATATGACAAAAGTTTTGGTACTCAGATTACTGCTTGGTCTCAGTCAGAGTCTTATGCGTGGCATAAATATGACCACCCGGAAAAACATTTCTTCATCTATCCAGAAGATAATTTTTCAGAAACAAATGAATTATTGAAAATTTTTATTCAGTACAAAGATATTAATTACATTAGCAATGCAATAAAATACTATTCAGACTCATTTTATGTAAATAGTCCAGAAATGTCATTCATATGTTTATGTATTTGTTTAGAAACAATAGTACCAGGAAGAGAACAACTATCATTTAGATTCAGAAGAAATCTTGCAGTACTATGTTCAGGTTCAGAAGAAAATGGAAAAAAGATATTTGAAAATGCAAAACTTTTATACACTTATAGATCCGCGTTAGTCCACTCCGGAATGAGTAAAAAAGATTATGAAAAGTTTGATTTGTTTTTTAAGTATGCTCAATTTCTATCTTCAAGAATGATAATTGAAATGGTTTTACATAATGTACCTTCGATTGAGAAATTAGACAAGAAAATTACTGAATTAGGATTTGGAAGTAAACAAAAAATTTCAGAAAATTACAAAGAGATTATCAGCAATATAATTTCTTGGCTAGAAGTCTCAGAGTATAAATTAAAATAAAAGGCGTAAAAAAACTTTTCAAACGTAAGTTTCATGATTAGAAACAGACATTCACATACTAGCATTACCAACAATTTTGTAAATAAAAATAAAATAGGATAATAAACAATCTAAGGATAATGTTCAGTCTCTATTTTCGCAAATTACACTGCTAAGTTAGTATCTTATTTGTACCGTTAAATTATAACTAATTGGTTTTCAGCATTCGTTATTTTCGAAGAAGTAAAATAATAAGCAGTTTTAAAACTGATCAATAGAAATCCCCGAGCGTAAGCGAGGGGATTTTTTTGTAATCAAAAATAGTAATATATTTGGACTTTACTATGGAGAATCCAATTTTAGAAGAATTAAGGAGAGTAGCGATTCATTTCAAAATAGAACCTGCCGGAACGGTGGGTAATTCTGCTTCCGTAAGTGATGTGATCCGGGTTCTTTCAGGAATTCAGGAGTCGTTCAGGAGCTTTATAAAAATTGAAATAAAGAAATCAGCTGAATTCAAAAGTGAGATTGCCAAAAATAAAAACCTCATCAATCAGATCACAGCTGAAATGGATCTTTTGGTTGTTGATACGAAATTCAGTTACCAATCGTCCATAGTGCCGGATATATCCCAGGATCTGAGCCTTTTTAAAAATGATACGTTATCGTGGAAGTCCAGGAAATTTCAGGAATATAAGGATAAGATCATCTATTCTGACATCAATGACATCAATAATCTGTACGCGCTCAGTAAAAGATACACCATTAGAGAAAGGGATTTGATATTCACGCCTTTATTTAATGCTTCAGGGAACGGAAAAGATTATAAAGTAAGGGTTTGGGAGCAGGACCGGGAAAAAATAAATCTTATAAAGCCCAAAAAGTTATACGAAACTTATTTTAAGCCCAACAGGGCAAAACCTGTAAATAAGACGGAAAGAATTACACACATTATACAGAAACCCAATAAAGATAAGAATTAAGAGGATTTCATCTCGTTGACAAAAGTCATTTGGAACTTTATTGATTGTTTATAAACAGAGATCGCCGGGCTTCAGCCCGGCGATCTCTGTTTATTTTATTTGAAATTATTTCTTGAACATAATTTCATCAAGCTTGTTTTGGTTCATGTAAATCTGCTGGAACTCAATCGACATGTGCTGATACAGAAGTTTCCAGTTCTGGATTTTGGTCAGTTTCTTAAAACTCTCAAAAGAACGGATGAAAAGATTTTCAATCATGGTTCTTACATAAGAATTACTCTTTCTGTAAATCCAGTCCATTAATTTGATGTGGTGTGCAATGATATTGATTTTAGATTCGTGCAGCAGTCTTTTCAGATAGTTCACGATGGCCTGTATAACGCCTGCAAAATTTTCCTGTACAGACAATTGATCGATTTCATTTCGGATCGGCGGATAGAAAAATTTTAAATACTCAACCGCTATTGTTTGATTAATAGCTTGCATCGGTACGTTCATCATATTAATATTTTTCAAATGTATATTATGATATCCAAAACTGTACCAATTTAAAGGCATGCGGCGAAAACAAACACGCCCATAATGACAGCAATATGAGTAGCCCATATCTTGATCTGCTCCCTGGAATTGGACTGTTCCCATTGTTTCCAGTCGTATTCCCTTCTTATTTTCTTTCTCATAAATTTTAAAATATGTAATAAAACGGTTTAATTATGTAATGAACTAAATGTTGTGGCTGTAGATCTGCTTGGTATATACTTTCTGTAAATCATGTGACAGATGGCTGAAAATAAAATCACGGTATTCTTTGCTGCAGAAAGCCGTACAATTGTCCAGAGAATAAATAAAAGAATTTTCAATGGCGTTTTTTACCATCGTGTCTTCGGTTCTGTACATTTCGCCCATCTTTTTAAGGCATTTGAACAGCCGGTTCCTGTCATTTTGCCGGATCATGCTTTTCATCTTGTCCGTAAAGAGTTCAATCACCTGATAAGAATTGCGTATTCTTTCGTCTTTAATTTCATCCCGGATTTCAGGGATTACATTTGTTATTTCCTCGGTGGCCTGTAAATAATCCATATTAATTAGTATTTAGTTGTGAAGTGTGGCTGTTGATTAGATCATATAATCGCAATACAGGGAATAAGAAACTGGTTACTTGCTGCTCAATTTTTCAGATGTTAATTATGTGGCTAATACCCTGATTGCATTGCGGTTATATAATGTTTTCACAATCATAATGCCAAAATGTATGCCTCGTGTGGGGTTTCCTGTTTAATTAACTCATAGTCAGGTGTATAATTTAACTGCGTTATAAATTTGCGGGAAAATAACGTCTCAAAATGATAAGATGTTTATAAGAATGAAATTCTGCCGATTGTCTGATTTAATTAATATCTTTGCACTCCAAAATATTCAGGACCATGTTTTCAAAAATCGTAGTACACAGAGTAGGAAATAAAATCAACGGAGAATCTCTGATGCTTTCCCAGGAAGAATTGCAGCTGGAAGAGGGGATGGCAGAACTGCTTGAAAATTACTTTTTAGGCTCTTTTAAATCGGAGGAAACCTTCCATTTTTACAGTGATTCCTATCTGGTCAATAATCCGGTATACAGTTCTGTGTCTGAAATTTTTGACGATAAGGCTAAATTCATCTGGGAGTCTGAGAATATCGCTAAGCATCTTTTTGAAGCTGCCGAAAACCCGAGGGTTCAGGGCGGGGAACTTTTCATCGCTTATTTTGAAGACGAAAGGGAAGGAACCGAAAGAGTGGATAAAATCGGGATCTTTAAAACAGAAAAAAGAGAGTCTTTCCTGAAAATTTCTCCTCAGGAAGATAATTTTGACATTGAAAAAGATCAGGGAATCGGGTTGTCAAAAATTGATAAAGCCGCTCTGATTTATAATAACGACAAAGAAACCGGGTATGTACTTTCTGTGGTGGATAATAATAAAAACGGGGATATGTACTACTGGTTTGAAGATTTTCTAAAGGTAAAACAGCGGGACGATGATTATTTCCATACCCAGGAAGCTTTAATGGTGTATAAAGATTACATCACCAAACAGCTGCCTCAGGAGTTTGAAGTGTCCAAGGCAGACCAGGCGGATTTTTTAAATAAGTCTATCAATTTCTTCAAGGAGAAAGAAGAATTTAAGCTGGATGATTTTGCCAGTGAAGTATTGGGGGACGAGCATGTAATTGAAAGCTTCGTTAATTTCAAGACGGATTACGAACAGGACATGCAGATTAATATTGCCGAGGAATTCCCGATCAGTGAAGCGGCGGTAAAGAAAACGCAGCGCCATTTCAAGAGCATTATCAAACTGGATAAAAATTTCCATATCTATATCCACGGAGACCGGCAGAAACTGGCCCAGGGAGAAGATGAAAAGGGAAAATATTATATGCTTTATTTCGATAAGGAAGTGTAAGCTGAATGCAGTCTGACGGTAATATTTAACAAACGGATTTTTTAGAGTTATCTGTTTTTATCACCGTAAATGTACTGTTTATTATATTGAGAGGATATTATTTATGTGGTATGTGTTTCTTTTTGAAAAATACCACGTATGTAAAAAAAAACTTATATTTGATTGATCAAAGTATTATATGAATTTTGTAGAGTGTCATGAAGAGCCCATCCATATCCCGGGCTATATACAAAGTTTTGGCTATCTGATTGGCATCGATGCAGAGTCTCATTCCATCACTTTTTTTAGCAAGAATATAGAGGATATTTTTACTATCGAAAGCCCTGAACAGCTTTTCGACAGGAAATTAACTGATTTTCCGGGTGTTTTTAAAAGTGTCACAGAATCTGACATTTATACTTCGCTCTCTGACTTTACAAAAAGAGACAACGAAACCTATTTCGATAAAATTTTTATTGACGGTAAAGAATACCATTTGTCCGCTTTCAGGAGCAAGGGCAATATTTTCCTTGAGTTTGAAAAGGTTTCAGTGAATCCCAATAAAAGGATTACCAATAAATACGATAATTTTTACATCATTGATGATGAGCAGGAAATCTGGGACCAGCTTTTGAGTACCCTGTCCAGAATTGTGAACTATGACCGGATGATGGTTTATAAATTCATGATGGACGGATCCGGGAAAGTGGTGGCGGAAAAAACCAATGACAACCTGGAAAGTTATCTCGGACTTCATTATCCGGAATCTGATATCCCGATACAGGCACGCGAGCTTTACATGAAAAAGAGGAAAAGGATTTTCAGCAATGTACACGCTGAAACTGTTCCTGTTTTAAGCAAAAAGCTGGGAGAGATTGATCTTACCTATGTTGCTTCGCGCGGTATGTCACCGATCCACGGGCAGTATATTAAAAATTCCGGAGCTTCATCAAGCTTCAGTATTTCAATTATCATCGATGACCATCTCTGGGGTCTGGTAACGTGCCAGAACTCTGAACCTAAGCATATTGATCTTGAAGACAGAGTACAGGCAGGGATTTTCACGGCCTTGGCTTCCAATGCCTATTCATCTTTCAAATCTAAAAATGAACTGAATTACCGCCTGGAGCTTAACGAACGCGCATTAAGGTTAAAAGCGGAATTTTTAAAACATAACAGCCTGTTCAATTCTCTGATTGACAACAAAGACGAGATTAAAAATATTCTTGAAGCCGACGGCTTAGCCATTGTAGCAGAAGAGAAAATTGTTACTGAAGGAAATGCGCCTGACGAAAACACCATACAGGCCATTGTTCAGTGGGCACACGAAAATACGGACGACCAAATCTACCTGAGCAGAAGCTTTCTGAAAGATCACGGCAAAGAACTGGGGCTGGATGAAAAAGCAGCAGGGGTAATTATTTACTTTATGGAGAGGAGCAAGAACAATGTTCTGATCTGGTTCCGTAAAGAATTTGATGAGCATATCAACTGGGCAGGAAATCCTGAGAAAAAAGTGGATGTTGTTTTCCGGGACGGAGAAGAAAAGAAAGTGGTTTCGCCAAGAACTTCCTTTCAGCTTTTTACCGAGGATATCAAAGGGAACTCAAGAAGATGGGATTCCAGGAATATTGTTGCCCTGCAGTCGGTACGCGACCTGATTTTAGAGACTTCACATAAAAATTACAATACGATCAAAAGGCTTAATGATGAGCTTAAAAAAGTAAATGAGGAGTTGGACAGTTTTTCGTATACCATTTCCCATGACCTCGGAACGCCTTTAACGGTGATGAAGCTCAATGCCCAGATGCTTTTGAAAACCCTTACTGATACTTCGGAAAAAAGCAGGAACAAGATCAATTCCATCATTGAAGAAATCGACAGTATGGCGGAAATGATGAACGATGTTTTGCAGTTGAGCCGGGCCAAGCATAGCGAAATCCAATTGGAAGACCTGGAGGCACAGCGCACCATTGAGAAAATTTCAGAGAATGCGAAAATCACTTTTGACAGTCCGCAGACTGAAGTTATCATCAAAGACTGTCCGCGGGTTCTTGCCGATAAAACAATGCTGCATCAGGTGTTTTTAAATATCATCAATAACGCGATTAAATATTCGTCCCAACAGGAAAACCCTAAAGTAGTCATTGAAGGAACCGAAGAGGAAGATCAGGTTATCTATAAAATTTCAGATAACGGGATCGGGATTCCGGAAGAAAATAAACACAAGATGTTCAAGATCTTTAACCGGATGGACAATGCCAAGAAGTTCAAAGGGAACGGCGTGGGGTTGTCTATCGTACACCGGATCATGAAAAGAATCGGCGGGGAGGTAAGCTATAAAAGCGATAAAGACGGGACCACTTTTATTTTAACATTCAAAAAGCCTTACCTTTGAGGAATATTTTAAATCCTTAATGATGGTATCTGAATATCTAAAACAACATACGGCAGAATATCACGATGCTGCTGAAAAACTTTTTAACTCAGCAAAAATTTTCAACAAAACCTTTACGCTGGAAGATTATAAAAAAATCATCAGAACCAATTATCTGATGCTTCTTCACTCCGAAGATGAAATTTTCCGAAGCCTTTCTGATCACTTTTCTGAAAAGCTTCAGCTGGACAACCGGAAAAAGCTTCCTTTAATTGAAAAAGACCTGGCCAGTCTTGCCCTTAAGACCTCTTCTGCTTCTGAAGAACTTGAATTCTCCAGTGAACATGAAGCACTGGGAGCCATGTACGTGATTGAAGGTTCTACTTTGGGAGGAAACGTAATTGCTAAGCAGCTTTCTAAAACTGAAGGCTTTGATCAGGTAACCTTCAACTTTTTCGGATGTTACCGGGAAAATACAGGCCCAATGTGGAAAAATTTCAAAGAAGTGCTTGACGGCGAAGTAACTGAAGAAAAGTACGACGAGGTTCTGGCAGGTGCTAAAAAATTATATACCTTTCTGCTGAACGTTAATTAACCATTTAAAATTTATTTATTTCAACACCCAAATAATAAAGCTGCCGTAATAAATTCAGGCGGCTTTTTCATTTCGGAAGAGTATGAATTTCTAACGGTTCAATTCAAATGCAGGAGTTTATTTTTACTTTTCTGTACGAATTTATACACCGGTTCTAAATAAATGTAAATAAGTATAATTAAAATTCCTGAAAAATTGCCTAATTTTTCAGGAATTGTTAAATTTGGGCGTTTCCAATTTCAAATTAAAAAATAATTCAGCATGAAACCGCGGGGTTCCGTGATGACGCATTAATAAACAATAAAAAGTATACATTATGAAAGTAACTGTAGTAGGTGCAGGCGCTGTAGGCGCAAGCTGTGCAGAATACATCGCTATGAAAAACTTCTGTTCAGAAGTAGTTTTGGTAGACATTAAAGAAGGTTTTGCAGAAGGAAAAGCCATGGATCTGATGCAGACGGCATCTTTGAACGGCTTCGATACGAAAATTACCGGGACAACAGGAGATTACAGCAAAACTGCAGGTTCGCATGTAGCCGTGATCACATCAGGAATCCCGAGAAAACCGGGAATGACCAGAGAAGAGCTGATCGGCATCAATGCCGGTATTGTAAAAGAAGTAACTGAAAATTTAGTAAAACATTCTCCGGAAGTAATCATCATCGTGGTTTCTAACCCAATGGATACTATGGCTTATCTGGTACATAAAACTTCAGGTCTTCCTAAGCACAAAATCATCGGGATGGGTGGTGCTTTAGACTCTGCAAGATTCAAGTACAGATTAGCTGAAGCATTAGAGGCTCCAATTTCTGATGTTGACGGGATGGTTATTGCTGCCCACAGTGATACCGGAATGCTTCCTTTATTAAGCAAAGCAACAAGAAATGGTGTTCCTGTAACAGAATTCTTGGATGACGAAAAGCAAAAGTATGTGATCGAAGAAACCAAAGTAGGCGGAGCAACACTTACGAAACTGTTGGGAACTTCAGCATGGTATGCACCGGGTGCAGCAGTTTCTGTAATGGTTCAGGCTATCGCTTGTGACCAGAAGAAAATGATTCCTTGTTCTTTGATGCTGGAAGGGGAATACGGACAAAATGATATCTGCCTGGGTGTTCCTGCCATCATCGGGAAAAACGGAGTGGAGCAGATCGTAAATATCACCCTTACGGCTGACGAACAGCTGAAATTCGCTGAAGCAGCTCACGCTGTAAGAGAAGTAAACGGTGATCTTAAGTTTTAATTATTAGACTTCATAAAGTAAGAACCGCGCCCTCCGGACGCGGTTCTTACTTTATGTTTTCTGAATTTGCAGGCTTTTTTCTTCAGTATTAATAAGGTTATTACCTGTTATTTCAAGAACTTTCCGTAACCGGATACAAAAAGAGCGGAAAAACCGCTCATCAGAAATATCTGATAATTTTAAATATATACGCATCCGCAACCTTCTTCTCAAGGTTCACATATGCGTTTGGGTTCCAGGCATCTCGGGCCTCCGCCACTGATTACAGCCAGTTCTTTACGTACTAATCTTTTTAGGTTTTTCATAAGACTGTTGTTTAATTTGTTGATTACGAATATACAAAATAAAATATTAATACACTTAAAAGTGATTAATTTAATATTCTGACAACAATTGTATTAAGCGTTCTGCCTGTCCTGATGCTTTTCTTTGAATATCCTCTTTGGTATATCCGGCGTTAACGGAAGTCCCGTGAAAGTAGATAGGATCAACATATTTCATTTGGGCATAATAGGCAGTCTGTTCCATGTTTTTGCAGAATTCATATACTTTAAAATGATGTTCTCCCAACGTATGATATTCACTTTCAGGTGCACCGACGGTAAAGCTTGGAATGAAATGTTTCCCTTTTAATTTATCACCCTGAGAGCCATATGCAAACTGATATTCAAAAACCAGATCGAACCAGTGTTTTAAAATTGCAGGCATATTGTACCAGTACAAAGGATATTGGAATATGATAGTCTGGTGCTTAAGCAGAGCCTCCTGTTCATCCTTTACGTTAATGTTGAAATCAGGATACAGCCGGGATAGATTTCTGATTTCAATGTCCAGGCTGCTGCTTTTCAGCTTTTCAATAATGGTTTTATTTGCCAGTGATTTTTCGATGTCCGGATGTCCCAGAATAATTAGTGCCATGTTTTTTACTATAAAAATTATAGTTGCAAATTTATTTTTAGTCCTGTAAATTTGCAATAACTATCCAATTGGATAGGTGTAAAAAATGAAAAAAGAATGTATAGGCAGTCATGTAAGAGTCGGTGAAAAAGTATATCCCTGCTCCGTAAGTCTTGCGATGGATCTGGTAGGCGGGAAATGGAAAACCGTTATTCTTTATCATCTGAAAGATAATGAGAAAAGATACAGCGAACTGCGGAAAGAACTTTTTTCTGTGACGGAAATGACTTTAAGCATCCAGCTCAGACAGCTGGAAAAAGACGGTTTGGTATCAAGAACGGTTTTCGGAGAGAAGCCGCCCATAAAAGTAGTTTATGCCCTTACGGAATTCGGCAAGACCGTTATTCCCGTCCTAGAAACCATTACGCAGTGGGGAAACCAGATCGTAGACCGGAAAGGAGAATTTGTGGAATAGTCAGTTACTTAAATAAATTCAAAACCTTAGCTTATAGCTTTTAATACTAATTCTGATCTTCATCAGTGCTAATTCCGGTTTCTTTAGTATATCAATGATTTGGATAAAATATAAAGCACTATCTTAAATCATCAGGTCAAAACTCATAAATACGGCCGTTTCAGCAGAATCTGCATACCGTTTTGTATTGATACCGGTGAACATAAAACCGCATTTCAGGTAAAATTGAATGGCAGAATAATTGGTATTCTGTGTTTCCAGCTCTACGATCCTGCAGTTCAGCTCACGGGCTTTGCGGTTAACTGCTTTTATGAGCAGTTTTCCTATATTCTGTCCTCTGTAGGCTTCATTCACTGCAATATGTTCAATGAAAAGACTGTTGTTCCATGTCCTGAAATCGCAGATGATCCAGCCGATGAGTTCTTCTTCATGAAAAGCACCGAAAGAATGTCCCTGTTCAATTATTCTATTGAGCCTGGCTATGTCGTCCGGCCCGGTTTCCCAAACTTTTATGTACGGCTGTTTTTTCTCTCTCAAGCCAAATTCAAAAGAGCTTCCCATCTCAATAGCAGAAACCACATAGATGGTATCGGTTTCATAGCCGTTTAAATTCAGGTTCAAAGTAGAGTTATCGGTGAGATTTTCCAGTTTTCTGATCTCCATTGAATATATAATTTTTAAGAAAGTGTTTTACGGATGATGAATTCTTCATCAGCCATCAGCTGAATATGCGGACCGTTTACAGGATACGATTTCAACCCGTTTTTATGACCGAACTGTACAGTATATTTTTCTGTGGTATTTTGAAATTTATCTCCAAAAGAAATGAGATCAACCATTTGGATCTGTTCTTTGGTCTGGCGCCCGTTGGTGAAAAAAAGCATCAGATTAACGAAATCATCTGTTTCAAAATCAAAATAATAAAAAACAGCGATATTTTCCTCGCGGCATACTTCGGTAAGATCATGCAGAAATGTTATTTTCATTTTTAAAGAAAGATGGCAGTCGATCCGCATTGAGAAATTTTCTGCATCATATTTTTTAAAATCAGAACCTACCAACTGGATAAAATCATGTTTCCGTTCACCATACATGCCTTCATAGTCTGCATCAAAATTATAAACCGTTTTCTTATCAGGTGAAGCTTTATATTCTGTGAGAGCAGCATTTTCATCTTTTAGAAGTCCTTCAATCTCTGAAGCCAGCTGGAAATGATAATCGAATAAAGTATAATCGCCGGTTTCTATAAACAGATAATTTCCGTCTGCCTTCACTTTTAAATAAGTTCTTTTATATTCAGATTTCAGTTCTTTTATTCTGGATAAAAAACGTTCTGCATCCGGGACATACACGCTTGCCTGAAGCAGCGCAGGATTATTGGCATGCCCTCCGAAACCTTTTAAAAACCTGAAAAAGTCAAAATGATACAGCTCGTCAGGAAATTTGTAATACCAGTATACCCCTAAAATCATTTTAAAAATCTATGGATTTTGAATTCAGTACATTGCCTCTGGTACTGTACAGGATGATCTGTATGAAAGCCAGTACTGAAATAACAGCCACCCTGATCATTGCATTTTCAGAAAACCTTTTCCTGATCACTTCCATATAGCTGATTTTTTCAATGGTGAATTTTTTAAGCTGATCCATGTCTGTAAACCCGTTTACTTTGGTGATTTCAGAGTTTATTTCAGCTTCATTAAGGGTAACGGCTACATTAATCAGGTTGATATTGCTCATAAAAAGCCATCCGAACAACAGGATGGAGACAAATAAAAGAAAAGGTCTGATAAGTTTCATTATTGGGTGATTTAAACGGATTCCGGTTCTTTCAAATGTAAAAAAATCAATCCGAAAAAAAGTGAAAAAAGTGACTTATTATAATCCGGTACCGCGGAAAGCGTTTATACAAACTCTGAGAATAACTGAGTAGTATCTTTAAAGCAGATCCTGAAGCAAATGTTATCATTTTGTAATGAAACGAAAGCGTAAATTAATTAAAATTTCACATCCTGAAAATTTCAAAACCCGTAAATTTGCTCCCAACAAAATTTTACGGAATGCTTAGGAAAATTTCGGTTGTGGCGGCTGCTTTTTTGTCCGTTATCACAACCTATGCGCAGAAGAACAAAAATTCTCAGTTAGAGAGGCCTAAATTAGTGGTAGGGCTTGTGGTAGATCAGATGAGGTGGGATTACCTGTACCGTTTTTACAATAAATATGGCAATGAAGGGTTCAAAAGGCTGTTGAACACAGGTTATTCCTTAAATAATGTTCATATTCCCTATGTTCCTACCGTTACGGCTTTGGGGCATGCCTGTATCTATACGGGATCCGTTCCGGCGATCCACGGAATTGCGGGAAATGACTGGACTGATAAAGAGACCGGGAAAAATGTATACTGTACAACGGATGAAAGCGTAAAGCCGGTAGGTACTGCCAATGCAAGAGTCGGAAGCCATTCTCCGAAAAATTTATGGTCTACCACTGTTACGGATGAACTGAGGCTGGCAACTAATTTCCAGGGAAAAGTGGTCGGTGTTTCCCTGAAAGACCGGGCATCCATCCTTCCGGCGGGACATACTCCGAACGGAGCGTACTGGTTTGATGACTCTTCGGGGAACTTTATCACCAGCACCTGGTATATGAACGATCTTCCGCAGTGGCTGAAATCATTCAATGCGCTTAACCTGCCGGATAAATTGGTGGCCAACGGATGGAACACCCTGCTTCCGATCAGTCAGTATACCGAGAGCTCACCCGACAATTCATCATGGGAAGGATTGCTGGGAAGCGCAAAAACACCTACCTTTCCTTACAGCAATTTAGCTGCCGACTATCAGGCTAAAAAAGACAATATCCGTTACACACCGTTTGGAAATACCCTGACTCTGAAATTAGCTGAGGCTGCTATTGAAGGCGAAAAGCTAGGAGGTGATGATGTTGTGGATATGCTCGCGGTTAACCTGGCATCCACAGATTATGCAGGACATAAATTCGGGCCTAATTCTATTGAAGTAGAAGATGTTTATTTAAGATTGGACCAGGATTTAGCGCAGTTTTTCAATTACCTGGATGCTAAAGTAGGGAAGGGCAAATATACCGTTTTCCTTTCTGCAGACCATGGAGGAGCCCATTCTGTAGGATTTCTGCAGGAGCATAAAATTACAACCGGGTTTTTCGGGGATGGAATTGAGGCCAATATGAATCAGAAACTGAAAGAGAAATTCGGAGTGGATAAACTGATTAACGGTGTTGACAATTATCAGATTTATTTCGACAGGAAATTGCTGAAAGAGAATAAATTAATGCTGGATGAGGTAAGGGATTTTACCGTTCAGGAAATTGAAAATGACCCGAATGACCTGTATGCCGTTTCTGTAACGAAAGTGCAGGAAGCTACGATTCCGGAGCCGCTTAAGCAAAGGATTATCAATGGCATCAACAGGCAGAGAAGCGGGGATATCCAGCTGATCTCTCATGATTCTATGCTTCCGCCGTATGCAAAAACAGGAACCACGCACAGCGTATGGAATTCTTATGACTCCCATATACCCCTGATTTTTATGGGCTGGGGAATTCATCACGGAGCAAGCGATAAGGCCTATCACATGACCGATATTGCACCTACGGTTTCATCTTTATTAAAAATCCAGTTTCCCAGCGGGAACATCGGAAACCCGATTACCGAAGTAACGGGAAAATAAATAATTCAGAATTACAGAGTAAAAAATCCTTAACAGAAGTTGAGGATTTTTTATTTAAATAAATATTTTAGTGCCGTCAATCTTCAGCAGATCCTGTTTCTCCATTTTTTTAATGGTCCTGATCACCGTTTCTATCCTCATTCCGGTAAGGGAAGCCAGTTGCTGCCTGGTATAAGGGATGTGATAAGAAAACTTTTCTTTAAAACCGAAATGGTTTTTAATATGGTTCAGAATGAGATTAAGCTTGGCAAGCGGATCCTGAAAAGAAAACGGAGCGGCAATAATATATCTGTAATGCATCCGGTCTGCCGTATAAGAATATATATTAAAAAAGAGATCAGGCTTTTTCTGCAGCATCTTCATCAGCTTGTTTTTTTCCAGCCTGATAATTTCGCAGTCTGTGATCGCTATTGCATTAACAGCATATTTTTTATCATGGAAAAGATAGGTTTCTGCTAGGCAATGACCGTCAAATGGTATTCCATGGATAAACTCTTTACCGTCTTCCAAAAAGCTGCTCAGCTTAACGGTGCCGGATTTTATTTGTAAATAATACTTCGGAGTGCTTTCTTCTTCAAAGATATATTCACCGGGGATATAGTTTTGCAGTTCAGCGCCATGGGAAAACAAAAGGTTTTCACAAATGATCATAAGCTAACAGGTATTGATTTTTGTTAAAATTAACAAAATAACACCTTGTTTAAAAATTAATAAGTACCACATACATGCCTTAAAACTGCTGTAGCAAAGCGATTGGCCCCTGTACAAATAAGATGATAAGTTCTTGCTGTTTTAGTGAAATTTTTACAAACCCATATTCGTAAACCGGCATAAAAAATCCGCAGAGTTCTCCGCGGATATTATTTTTGTTTCCTGTCTTAATTTAAGATTATTCCCTGTTGCTGCTATCTTCCTCCTCATCCTCTTCTGCATCATATTGTTCAAGGAAATAAGCAAACGTAAAATCTTCCATTTCTTCTTCTATATCTTCCAGTGTCGTAAGCAGGTCTTCGAAAGTTTCAAGCTGGTCAACCGTCATGTTTACAAATTCAAGATGAAGCGGCATTTCCAGTCCGCCTGTGATGACATCAGATAAGGCATCCAGATTGTCTCCGAAATGCTCCGGAAGCGTAATTTTTTCTTTTAGCTGGGCATAAAAATCTTCGTCATCCCCAATATCCGTAAAATCTATATATATTGTTTTCATATTCTTATTTATTAATTAACCGGTCCGGAAACACAATTTAACATCGCTGATATTTGCTCTTAATCAAAAAAAACTACTGCTTTTCAAAATTCTTATAATGATCTTTTGTCAGGTAAACCTCACCTTTATCTGTGAAAACAATCCGGTCGCCGTTCCTGTTTCCGCAATGGTAATTTACATCGGCTTCCTGATACAATTCAGTTTTTGGAAGTTTGCCCTCACGGTTGCCGAAACGGTCTCCGCCGATGGCTTTTCCCGGCAGGACCTCACAGAGATTTCCTTTCGCAGGGTCCCAGCCCTTGCTTCTGGCTTCATTTTTCGTAATGTAGTACGCCGGTAGTTTGTGGTTTTCCTTTATGTAATTAATGACGGTTTTTTCTTCCGTTAACCGGTCGATGGACTGTTGGATATCCTTACCCGCGGCTCCGTATTCAACAACAGGATTTGTTTCTGAGACCAAAGGTTTATCCGCAATGAAATTTTTATAAACATACATCACAGACATCCCGAAAAGAAGTCCTAAACAGATGAAAAATACAGATCTTGTTTTACCGGTCATTATTTTTTTAATTTAAATTGATAATTACCATTCTGCCTTTTACCAGCATATTGTTATATTGATAAACTGTTATATTGTTACATTGATTTTATCCTTTCCGCCATTCTTTGGGAATATCACAGATCGGAATCGGGACCATTTTATGCTTTGCGGCTTTATGCATCCTGTCGAAAATCATGAATACTTCTTTATCGCGGCCTTCATAATCAGCAACTGCTTTCGTTCCGTATTCTTTCTGGATTTTTTCCAGCTCAGGATAGGTGGCACCGATCTGGTCTTCATCAGTCCGTTCCGCATCCCAAAGCCCGTCCGTAGGAATGGCATTCTGAATACTTTCAATCAGGTTCAGTGATCTTGCCAGTTCATACACCTCGGTTTTATAAAGATCTGCAATAGGCGAAACATCCACACCGCCATCACCGTATTTCGTGTAAAACCCGATACCGAAATCCTCTACTTTATTTCCGGTACCGCAAACCAGAAGCCCGTGAAGCTGCCCGAAATAATACAGGTTCAGCATTCTGAAACGGGACCTTGTATTGGCCATGGCCAGGTTATTGTTGGGATTGTCTTTTGAATGTTCTGCGACAACGTTTTCAAAACTTTCAAAAACAGGGGTAAGGTTAACGGTTTCTCCTTTTACATTCGGGAATCTCTTTTTTAAATCTTCAATATGGTCCTGCGCCCGGCTGATCTGGTCTGCTTTCTGGCGGATCGGCATTTCCAGAAGGAGTACATCAAGGCCCGTCATGGCGCAAAGCGTAGAAACCACTCCGGAGTCCACACCTCCCGAAACGCCCAGTACATATCCTTTTGCATTAGCTTTTGTGGCGTAATCTTTCAGCCAGTTGACAATATGGTCTGTTATTTTCTGTGTCTGCATTGTTTATATTTTTAATCTTTTTAAGAAGTTCCAATTTATATTCCAAAAATTTTCAAAGCTGATTTTCACGTCGTTTTTCGTACCAGAAACAAAGGCCGTCAGGCTCCGTTAATTCACCGGTTTTAATGAAACCCAGTTTTTTCATCAGGTGATGGGAAGCCGTATTTTCATGGTGCACATCCGCATAGACCGTGTCCAGGTTCAGTTCTCTGAAGCCGTATTCAAGAGAAGCTTTTGCAGCTTCTGAAGCATATCCTTTTCCCCAGTATTCCGGCAGGAACCGATAGCCTAAATCATAGAAATTTTTATATCCGTTTGCTTCTATACAGAATTTAAGCCCGCACCAGCCAATGAAAAGCCCGCTCTTCTGCTCCACAACAGCCAGTCTCCCGGTGCCATAATCAATATATTGTTTCCTGATCATGCGGATGATATGCTCAGATTCATAGAGCTCTGTAACAGGCAGAACGCCCGTATATTTTACAACTTCCGGATTGGAGTCCATAAGGAAGAGCCGCTCAGCATCAGCGTCCTCGAATTCCCTTAAAATAAGCCTTTCTGTTTTAATTTCCATACCTTGTTTTTGTGACTGCAGCTTTTTCGGTGTTTTATTTGTGAAAGTAAGCTTTTATGCCCCCTTGATAGCCGGCCAAAGACATAAAAAGAGTTGCAATTATTTTGTTTTTGGGCATCCGGTTATCTTTAAATCATTATTTTTGTACTCTTAAATTGCATGTAAAAATATGAAGATTTTCAGAATTATTGCGCTTTCTTCAGGATTAGTTTTGAGTTTGAACGCCTGTAAAAAAGAATCCAGGGACCAATGGAACGTGGAAATAAAAACCCCTGCCGAAAAAGTGATGATCACCGATATTTCAGGGCAGTTTTATGACCAGAATATTCCGCTGGAGCAGTTTAAGAGTGAGTTTCCCTGGTTTCAGGGCACGGTGAGCGATGCTGATTTCGGAAAACGGAGAACCGATAACGAAGAAATTAAAATTTATAAGGAAGCCATCGGAAAAATAGACCAGAAAAGGCTTCAGACTGATCTTCATGATCTGTTTTCACATATCAAATATTATTTCCCGCAGTTTAAGAGCCCGAAGGTATATCTGTTTTCTTCTGCTTTACAGATGGTTCAGGACCCTATTTTTTATGATGCCAAAGGGAATCTCCTGTTTATAGATATTACCGGTTTTATGGGGGAAGGAAACCTCAATTACAAAGGGCTGGAAATGTATTTCCAGAAATCTATGAACCCGAATAACATCGTTCCGAAAGTAGCACAGATTTTTGCGGAAGGCTTTGTAAAGGAATCTCCGGACCATCAGAAATTTATTGATATGATGATCTTGAATGGCAAAATAATGGTTCTCAAGGATGCCTTTCTGCCTGTTTATCCTGAATATCTGAAAATGAATTATACCCAGAAGCAGTATGAATGGGCAGTTTCCAACGAAGCCAATATCTGGAACTATTTTGTGGAAAACAATATCATTTTCGGTGATGACCATAGGCTGGAAGACCGTTTCATCGCTCCGGGGCCTTTCTCGAAATTTTACACCGATATAGACAATGAATCTTCACCGCAGGTCGGGATCTTTACCGGATGGCAGATCTGCAAAGCCTATCTTAATGAAAAGCCGGATACCAGGCTGCAGGATTTCCTGAAGATGGATGCCACGATAATCTTTAACCAGTCCGGATATAAACCGAAACTTAAATAGATTAGTCAGGAAGGGAGGTTTGAAGATGGAAGTAAGATAAGGTTATAAGTAGGAATTAACCGAAAAATAAATTAGAAATAAATAGAAACATTATGAGAAAAACTCAGATTACGATAGATGTAGAACTTGATGAAAACCATATCCCGGAACATATCAGCTGGAACGCGCAGGACGGTGGGATAGATAAGGAAGAAACAAAGGCTACCATGATCTCCGTTTGGGATGATAAAACCATGGAAGCTTTAAGAATTGACCTCTGGACCAAGGAAATGCCGGTTGACCAGATGAAAATGTTTATCCACCAAATCCTTGTTTCTCTTGGAAATACGTACCAGAGAGCAACAGGAGAGGAAGATGTAGCGCAGTGGATGGAAGAAATTGCGGAAGAATTTGCTGTTAAGTCGGCGATAAAAATGTAAATAATAATAAATGTAACAGTCTGAAAGTTCAACAATGTAATAATAATTGGTAAACCGGTAAACTGATACATTGGTAAATTATCAAATTATGAATTTTAATACAAAAGTAATACACGGAGGACAGCACCACGAACCGGCAACCGGTTCTGTAAATGTGCCTGTATTTTTAACCTCTACATTTGCACAGACAAGCCCGGGCGTTCATTCCGGTTACGAATATTCAAGAGCAGCAAACCCTACAAGACAGGCGTTGGAAGACTCTTTGGCAAGCATTGAGAACGGAGCAAGAGGGCTGGCATTCGGATCTGGGCTTGCCGCCATTGACTGTGTTCTGAAATTACTGAATCCCGGTGATGAGGTAGTAGCCGTTGATGATTTATACGGAGGAACCTACAGGATGTTTACGCGGCTTTTTGAAAAATACCAGCTGAAATTCACGTTCGTGAATTTTGATGATGTTTCGAAAATTGCTGATGTCATTACCGATAAAACAAAGCTGATCTGGGTGGAGACCCCAACCAATCCGCTGATGAAACTAGTTGACATCAAAGCTGTTGTTGAAATAGCCAAAGGACAAGATATCCTGGTTGCCGTTGACAATACTTTTGCCACGCCATATCTTCAGAGACCGATTGATATGGGAGCTGATATTGTGATGCACTCTGCTACAAAATATTTAGGGGGACACTCTGATGTGATTGCCGGAGCTTTAGTTGCAAAAGATGCTGAATTAGGGGATAAGCTTCATTTCATTCAGTTTGCAAGCGGCGGTATTTTAGGGCCTCACGATTCTTATCTGGTATTGAGGGGAATCAAAACATTGGCTTTAAGGGTTCAGAGGCATTCAGAAAACGGAATGGCTGTTGCCAGATACCTGGAATCTCACCCTGCCGTTGATAAAGTAATTTATCCGGGATTGGAATCCCATCCGCAATATGAACTGGCAAAAGCCCAGATGAAAGATTTCGGAGGCATGGTTTCCTTCACATTCAAATCCGGTAAGCAGGAAGATGCCGTTAAATTTCTGGAACAGGTAAAAGTATTTACTTTGGCAGAATCATTAGGCGGAGTAGAATCCCTGGCCAATCACCCGGCCCTGATGACCCACGCTTCGATCCCTGCTGAAAAACGTGCTGAACTGGGAATTACAGATGATCTCGTACGTTTAAGCGTAGGGATTGAAGATGCGGAAGACCTGATCGCAGATCTGGAAAGAGCATTTTCTTAATTCAATTAAATAAACATCATGAGAAGAATGGAGACAGGCATCCTTAATGAAGCCCCGTTTTTCTCATGATAATTTTGATAGCCATCAATTTATCATGGCTCATCACTTATAACATCACCTTAACATGACTGATTTTCAGAAATATGTACAGCGGTATTTAGATCTTATTCCATCCGCAGACTGGCTGCAGGAAATGAAGAATACCGGAGAAAAAACTGTTCAGATATATTCCGGCCTTACCGAAGAACAGTCTCTTTTTGCTTATGCGGAAGGAAAATGGACACTGAAAGAACTGCTCCTTCATTTATCAGATACGGAAAGAATTTTTCAATACAGGATTTTAGCCTTTGCAAGAGGTGACCAGAATGAGCTGCCGGGTTTTGACGAAGAAACGTATGCTCAAAATTCCTTCGCCAACGAAAGAAGCTTAGGATCATTAATAGAAGAATACCAGTTGGTCAGAAAATCTTCTCAGATTCTATTGGAAACACTACATCCTTCTGTCGTAAGCAATACAGGAACAGCCAACGGAAACCGGCTTTCTGTAGAAATCATAGGGAAACTGATTGTCGGACATAACGAACATCATTTGAATATCATTAAGGAAAGATATCTGCCACATATCTAATGCGTGAATTAAAAGGTAAAGTAATTGTAATTAGCTTATTGATTTTTGTACTTTCTCTTTTCTTTAATGCTTTTACAGTGGAGGATATGGGCAAGATTAAAAGTTATAAGTCTGTTGAAGTTTTTTTAATAGGCCCTGTCAGTTTTTTAGGAGGTGCGGGAAAAGAATTTTTGGTGTGGACGGCAAATATATGGTTTTTGATTTCTGTTGTCTGTATGTTAAAAAGACATTACCTGTCCTCATTCATAACAGGAATAGTTGCCTTTATCATTTCAGGGGCATTTATTTTTCTTGAAGAAATCTTAGCGGCTGAAAACGGACGGATGGCCAGCATTTACAGTTTGGATGCCGGATATTTTTTATGGCTGGCTTCTATTCTGTTTGTTGCTTCTTCTGCAGGTTATATACACATAATAAATAAAAAAGATGCGCAATCTGCATAATTTGGATGCCAAAAAAAGTATTCAGTTCAGAAAGCTGATTTTTGATGAAAGTAATTCTGCTGCATCAGACCGGCTGTTTACCTATATTATGTTTTCAGGCTTTGTTCTTATATCCTTATGTATAATACTTGATATTGTAGCATCCAATGAGGTTTCCTTTTCTCTTATTTTCCCCTTTTTAATCATGATTTTCGGGCTGCGCGGGTTATACTGTCAGTTTACTGAAATGAATCTCAGGGAAATCAGGACGGATATTCTGCCGGAGGAAATTAAAAAAAAGCTTACAGACTACAGCAAAAGAAAAAAGTACATGCTCTATCAGGCAACAGATTATTTATTTTTTTTGAATGAACCTACTCATGAAGGATTTTCCGGCTATGAACAGACTACTTTTATTTTTATAATTGAAGGAAAAATTTTATACACTTTGCTTAAGGAGACCACAAGGTTTAATACACCTGTTTTGTTCGCACAATATTTTAAGGCGAGAGATTTGAAAAGAATATTAAGATAAGCATTGAATTAAAGAAAAAGAACATTAGAAAGCTTTAATCAAAACATACATTATTACATGGAAAACATTATAAATTTATTAAAATCCGGAGGAACCATCCTTTACCCGACAGATACAATCTGGGGAATTGGCTGCGACGCTACCAATATTGAGGCCGTCAATAAAATTTTCGATATTAAAAAAAGGGAGAAAAATAAATCCATGATCATCCTTGTGGAAACTGAAAAGCGGCTGCAGGATCTGGTGGATGTTCCGGAAATGGCCTGGGAAATTATTGATCTGAGCGAAAAACCGGTAACCATTGTTTATGAAAACCCAAGAGGTCTTCCTAAAGAATTACTGGCAGAAGACGGAAGCATCGGGATCCGCCTGGTGAAAAATGATTTCTGTAAAAAGTTAATTACCAAGCTCAACAAGCCCTTGGTTTCCACATCTGCCAATTTCAGCGGCAGTAAAAGCCCGTTAAAGTTCTCAGATATTTCCCCTGAAATCATCAGTTTGGTAGATTACGCTGTGGAAGAAGACCGTGAGAAAGTTTCTCAGTATTCCGGGTCATCCGTCATAAAAATCTGGAGCGATAACAGAATAAAAGTTCTCCGGGAATAAAGAAAAAGATTTTAATTATCTTTGCAGATCAATTGACCATTAAGAAATCGGACGCATCAGTTTAGGCTGAACATCTCATTTCTTAGTGGTTTTGCATTAGATTAAGATTAGCAGTCGTCAAATAATTGTTAATCTCATATCTGACATTAATATCTAACATCTACAGAAAAATGTTCATTAATCTTAATCAGAATAAAAATCTTAAACTTTTCAAACTTATTTCTGAAGTGGCAGGCAGAAACAATCAGTCTGTATACATTGTCGGCGGATACGTCCGGGATCTGTTGATGAAGAGAAAAGCGTCCACTGATATTGATTTTGTTACGGAACAGGGCGGGATTGAACTTGCACAGCATGTGGGAAAAGAAATTGATCCCGGCATGAAGGTTTCCGTTTTCAAAACCTATGGAACCGCCATGATCAGGTACAAAGACCTTGAGCTGGAATTTGTAGGGGCCCGGAAGGAAAGCTACACCGAAAACAGCCGAAAACCGGAAGTGGAGGGCGGAACTATTGAAGACGATCAGAAAAGAAGAGATTTCACCATCAATGCAATGGCTATTTCTTTGAACCAGGATAATTTCGGAGAACTGATTGACCCTTTTAACGGCATTGATGATTTAAAAAAAGGAATTTTAAAGACCCCTCTGGAACCGGCCCAGACCTATTCTGATGATCCGCTGAGAATGATGAGAGCCGTACGTTTCGCTTCTACATTACAGTTTGAGATCGAGGAAAATTCACTCGAAGCCATCAAACAGGAAGCGGAAAGGATCAAAATTGTTTCCATGGAACGGGTGATGGTCGAGTTTAATAAAATCATGCTTTCAGAGAAACCTTCAGTCGGATTAAGGTTGATGGAGCAGACCGGCCTGATGAAGTTGATCATTCCCGAACTTATTGACCTGAAGGGAGTGGAAGAAGTAGAAGGGCAGACGCATAAAGATAATTTTTATCACACATTAGAAGTGGTGGATAATATTTCTGAACACACGGACCATCTATGGCTGCGCTGGTCGGCGCTGCTGCATGACATTGGTAAGGCCCCGACGAAAAAATTTGTTGAAGGAACGGGCTGGACATTCCACGGCCATGAGTTTTTAGGTTCAAAAATGGTGAAAACCCTTTTCCAGAGACTGAAACTTCCTTTAGGTCCGGATATGAAATATGTCCAGAAAATGGTGAAGCTGTCTTCAAGACCTATTGCTTTGGTGACCGATGATGCTTCGGATTCTGCATTAAGAAGGCTGCTGTTTGACGCGGGTGAAAACCTGGAAGACCTGTTCACCCTTTGTAAGGCTGATATTACCACGAAAAACTCGAGGAAACAGGAAAAATTCAAGAAGAATTTTGAATATGTAGCCGTTAAAATTAAGGAAGTTGAAGAAAAAGACCAGGTAAGGAATTTTCAGCCGCCAATTTCCGGAGAGGAAATTATGGCCATGTTTAACCTTAAGCCCGGACGTGAAATCGGGATTCTAAAGGAAAAAGTAAAAGAAGCTATTTTAGAAGGCGAAATAGAAAATGACCGTGAAAAAGCCAGGCATTTTGTAATTGCAGAAGCTGAAAAGTTAGGATTGACTTTAGCCTAAAAATTACAGGTTGAAATAAAATAATGAAGCAATGGATTTATCTGTTGCTTTTTTGCTGGAATAAATCCGGGCGGTTTCGAAGAAACCGCCCGGAAAAAAACACAAATGATGAAAAAAAATTAGGTAAATGGTGACTGTAAGGTCTCGGAAATAATCCCGCAGACCATACATCACTTTATTTCGCTATGATCAGCTTCACGTTCTGCGGTTCACCATCAAACCCGATCTGTATAATATAGTTTCCGTTCTGCAGATCTGAAATGTTCATTCTCTGATTCACCGTTTTACCCTGCTTTACCAGTGCACCGCTGATGCTGTAAATTTTTACGGCAACATCCTTCTTGGTACTGATCACAATAAAATCGGAAGCCGGGTTAGGGTAGATGCTGATTTTCCGGTCTGCAACTGTAGATTCAGCAGCTGATAATACCGCAGCTTCGTTAATCACGCCCACGGCATCAAGGTCAAACCCGGATGAACCAAAAGCAGTAGGGAAAGGATCTACCGCAACGTTTCCGAAGCTGTCAAAGGTTTTATAGCCGTCAGCATTGGTTCCCACCACATCAATGAGTTTTACGTGGGTAATGTTCGACTTATTCAAAAGCGGATTGTCAGGAAGGTCGCTCAGGTCAAAAGGGGTTCCGAAACTCGCGATATACTTTCCGGCAAAATTATTCAGGTACCTTGCATCCATCGTGGCAAATCCGGGGCCTCCGGCATCTGTAGAATTCTGGATGTAATTGGAAGGATATTCATTGTGGGAAGGGAAACGGAAAAAATTCACTCCGTCTGAACTTACCTCTACGAAAGCCAGTTCCAGATAGGCTTTGCCTGAAGCTCCGGAAGCAAAACCGTTCTCGAAGATCGCAAAATCGAAACCGCTGCCGTTGGCAATGGCTTTGGAGAACGTAATGGTTGCGGTACCTCCGTCTCCGAGGCTTACCACAGATCCGTTCGCAATTCCTGTTCCGTTTGTATCGGTTCCGGCATTGGCATACGCTCCGGTAGTTCCGTTGATCTGCTGAAGCCCGCGTACCACAGTACAGCCGTTAGCCCACGATTTAAAAAGCGGACTGTCCTTGGAAATGGCAGTAGTACCGGCTGTTCCTGCCTGTGGTGCATAGCTCTGGGCTATGGAAAAACAGGCGGACAGGCAAAAAGCAGCTATTGATAATTTTTTCATAATAAATTCAGTTGATTTTCTGTCAGTACTTATTTAATGATAAATTTTTCAGTTTTCTGATTGTTTTTATCTGAAATATGGATCAGGTAAGTCCCTTTCTGAAGATCAGAAACTACAATGCCATTCTGGTAAACTCCGGATTTTAAAATCCTTCCGGAAATATCTGAAATTTTATACTGCGATGCATCAGCATTTTTAACATATAGAATATCGGATACCGGGTTGGGGTAAATCGAAACAGCTTTGCTCTGTCTGTTTTCAGCTACAGCAAGAACTCCTGAAGAATAAACGTTTTTGTATACATTGTTTGCGCCGATTGTTGTCGTGAAGCTGTTCAGAAGCGTTCCGGTCTGGCTATAAACATTTAAGGTAGAATTGGCAACAAAATCGGAATTAGCCTGAAAAATTTTCCCGTCGATAGCGGCAAAACCGTAGAAATTGCCATAAGGTGAACTTGCAGATGTTGTAAAAACCGGAGTGCTGCTGAATGAAGCCAAATCTGTATTTAAAGCATATACGCTGGTAGATCCGGCAATAAAAAGCTGATTTCCGTCTGATGTAAACTTAAGGGCATCATAAGCAGATGGAGGGACTACCGAAGTGTTTGATACGCTTGCGGTTACCGCATCGGTAGAGGTACTTATTTTATAAACAGTAGATCCTGTACTTCCGGTACATAAAGCGAAAATATCATTCCCGATTACTGTTAAAGATTGCAGTCCGTCAGTTAAAGTAATGGTTTTGGTAATGGCATCGGTAGCAGGATCAATCACTTCTATGCTGTTTCCGGCACGGTAAGATGATTTGTTTACATACACTTTTCCGTTTACCGTAATAATTTCCTCAGGATCTGCACTCAGAGGGATACTGGTTATATAAGCCAATGTAGCGGCATTATGTACCGAAACGTATTGTGTAGCAGATGTTCCCCAGTTGCTGGTATATATTTTTCCGTTTGCTATCGTGGTATATCTTGGCTGGGACACATTGCTGGTAATAGTGGCCGATTTTACAAAGCTTGATCTGTTGGCTACCACAACTTTGTTGGAATTGTTTAAAACAAGATAAGATTTGTCTCCGTTGAAGTAAATGGATTGTAAAATATCCCCCAGGGCCTCACCGCTATTAGCCAGGCTGTAAACATTGTTGGTAATGTTATTGTTGGCATCGATGTAAGAGATTTCAGAAGTCGGACTTCCGTAATTTCCTTCGTTGGATACAATATATCCGTTGGAGTACTGGGCAGAGGTCAGTACAAAGCCTGCAGCAACAAAAGTTGCCTTTAACATGTTGGAATAAAACTGTTTCATATATTTAAATTTATTTGTATTGATTTTATTTACGTAAAAAAGTAAGGTGCCCCGGAATGTCCCCGGTTTTTACTTTCCATTTCAGTTTCCCGAATTTATTGTAACAGAACAGCTCGCCGGAAGAAGTGTAATCTTTGGCATCACCGATAAAAATATCGCTGTTTACAGGATTCACCGCAATGCTGTAAGGAATAACGATTCCGGATTGCGTACCGTCTGTAATAAAACTGTTGCTGATTACCTGGTAATTGTCCGTATCAATGATTCCGTAGCTGGTAGCAGTTCCTGCGGAAGTCCAGACATAGCTGAAATAGTACAGCCTGTTTTCCACCATGTCAAAATCACTCAGTGCCATATTGATCTCTTTGATCACCTGGTCCGTGACAGTATCCAGTACATAGGTTTTGGGAGGGATGCTACCATAATTCCCGCCGGAGGTAATCCAGAGTTTCCCAGTATCGTCTTTTTTGATTTTGCTGAGATTAACGGCTACCGGAATCTTCTTTATCTCAGTAAAGGTATTCAGGTCAATAACCGAAACCGTATTATCATAATCAGGGGCACTGTAAGCTCCGGAATTGGCCACATACAGCCTGTCGCCGACAACTTCCATCTGGTTAGGCTGTTTCCCTACAAACACTTTTCCGACAGTCTGAAGGGTGTTGACGTCAACTTTCACTACATATCCAGGCTGTGAACTTCCTACCGCCCCTCCGTACGAAGTGATGTAGGCATAATCTTTATGGAAATTGATGTACCGGCAGTTCTGTACGCTGATCTCACCGATGTGTTTTGCCGTTTTGGCATCCATCACTTCCACGTAATTGGAAAGGTTGATCACGGCATACAGCTTATCGCGGTAGGTATTGATGTCATTTCCCACGTCGCCGAGACTTCCGGCCACGTTAGGATTCTGTGCGTTGTAATAGTTTTCGGTAAATACGCCGGTAGAGTAATCAAAAAAGTCAATGGAAGCTTTGTTGCTGCCCATATTTCCTTCATTCAGTACGTACAGCCCTTTGATATCGATGTCTTCCGGCTCCTGCACACCGGTATTGGTAGCACCGTAATTGATATAATCATAATCTTCCCTACACGACTGAACGGTAAGAATCAGAGAAAAAACCAGAAACAGATAGAACTTCTTCATTTTTTAATCTTTTGGTTAAAGCATTATTCTCAGGCTCATCCGGTAATTCCTTCCCGGCATGGGATAATTCTGGATCACGCTGTAATGCTGGTTCAGGAGGTTGTTCACTTCTAAGCCCAGCCTGAATTTCCATGTTTTCAGGTTAAATTCCCGGGTTCCGGAAATATCGCTGGTGTACCAGGGCTGTTCGTAATTCTTCGGAACATTTTCAGACATGTTGTACCGTTCGCCTACATAGATAAAGCTGTAGTTCAGCTGCCATTCTTTATAGGTAAGCCCCAGCAGCATGCTGCTGCTGTTTTTTGCCGTGTAGGGAATCTGGTTCCTGTAATAGGAAGTAATTCCGTTCGCCTGCGTAACATTCAGTGCCTGCGTATAGGTATACGTAAAGCGGCTGCTCAGCAAAAAGTTTTCCGAAATCAGCCAGATAGCCTGTGCGGATACATCAGCACCTTTTATTTCCACATCGCCTAAGTTTTCCATAGTCCATCGGAATTGCTGTCCTTTCGGATAGGCGACAATCTTATCATGGACCTTATTATAATAGACATCCGCAATCAGGTTGATATTTTTTAAAATCCCTGAATTAAAATCTTTATTAAAAGTAAAGCCCAGGTCATACTGATTGGTAAACTCAGGTCTCAGCTGCGAACTTCCGAGTTCAGTATAATAAAGATCATTAAAGGTAGGCATCCTGAAAATCCGCTTATAAAATCCGTGGATTTTAAAGTCCGATGCAAAAGGCTGGTAAGATGCAAATACTGTAGGCGTAAATTCAGAACGGTTCTGAGGTGCCGAAAATGTTGTGTTTTCAATCTTTTCCTGCACAAAAGTCCCGAGGATGCTTCCCTGCAGCTTAAATTTTTTAAGATCGAGCTGGGTAGCCAGTGCAATAAGCTCCGTATTCCGCTGCGGATAAGCAAACTGCCTTAAGTTCGCATCCAGCGTATTGTACTGGTAATCTGCCGAAAGGCTGATTTTCCAGAATTTGTAAGGCGAATACTGGTGCGCCGTAGAAACATACACTTCCTGCTGTTTGTAGGTATTGTCTATGAAAATAGGCGTACCTTCCGGATTGTCGTTAAAATAGTGTGTGTAATCATCAGCAAATTTAGCATTCACAAGGAACTGGTATTTCGGGGAAATCTCTTTCTGAAAACTTCCTTGGACGAAAAAGTTTTTATCCCACTGCCTGCTGGATTCGATGTTCCTGTTCTTTACCACAGCTCCGGGAATTCCCCTTTCCGAATCGTAATAATAAGTTTTCAGTTTCCAGGATCCGTTATTTATTTTCCCGGAAATTCCGGCCTCCGCACGCAGGGCTTCGATATCTCCGCCTTTTCTGGTGCCATAGCTTTCCCAGCCCAGCGAACCGTCCGGCAGTGCTACCTTCTGGCGGTATTTATATGCTCCGTTTCCGGTAAGGTATTCCGTATTTAAAGAAAGACTTATGGCATTGCTGATTTTCTGCTCAACCAGAATGGACGGATTGATGACACCGAAAGATCCTGAGCGGTAATTGAAGTTTACATTGGTTTTTTTCGTACCGGTGAAAACCGGTGTCCGGCTCTGGAGATAAATGGATCCGGAAGAACCGAAATCCCGTGCCGACTGGAAAATCTCGCTTTTCTGTCCGTTGTACAGTGAAATTGCTTCCAGGTTGTCAAGTGAAAACCTTCCCAGGTCCACGGTTCCGTTCTGGGCATTGCCAATAGGGATCCCGTCATAGAATACGCCTACATGCTGGGTTCCCATAGCACGGATGTTCACGGTCTTCATCCCGCCGATCCCGCCGTAATCCTTGATCTGCACTCCCGAGAAGTACCGTACGGCATCTGCCACGGAAGTACTGTTCAGCTTCTCAAGCTCTGCTCCGGAAAGTTTCTGGGAAGAAATGACCCCGGTTTCCTGACGCTTCCTGTTGATGATGATGTCCTGAATCATCCGCGTACCGATGCTGTCCTTTTCCCGTTTCTGTGAAAAAACGGATGCAGGTGCACTGATCAGGAAAACCGTAAAAAAAGGTAGATATTTTCTCATTCAATTTTACTCAGCCATAAAAAAGCTTACTGAATGATACATAGAAGGAAATCCCCTGGCTTTGTTGATTTACAAAGAGGTTTGTTACCGACTGTGCTTCACTCCACGAAAGCTTCATCAATATGTAGATTCAACATGGTATCTGACTTATAAATTCTTTTACCTGAATTATTTACAGTAGCGGGTCTGTTTTGGATTTTCACCAAATTCCCATTGTTGAACAGCTGCAAATTTAAGGTTTTAATTAGGACTGGACAATGGGAAATATATAATTTTCAGGTGCTTTTTTTACAGATAGTTAAAAAAGGCGGAAAATATGCCTGGTCTCCGCTGCATGATTTTCATTCGCATGGGGCATGCTGAAACCGGAAATCAGCATAAACAAAATTCGGAAAGGGCCCGGAATGGGTCTTGAGATTTTTAATATAAAAGTAAAAGATTTTAATTTCTACAGAAACGTAGCATCAAAATAAAACGGAAGCAGATCCTTGATGGCATGAACCTTAACCACTTCCTCATTCATACTGGAAAAATAGAGGTCAATGTTCTCGTTCTGTTTCGTTTCATATTCCATTAAGCTCTGCCTGCAGGCTCCGCAGGGAGGAATGGGAGGATTGTTCCCGTGAGGCTCCTTCGGACCTCCGACTACAAAAATCTTTTTGATTTTCATGTCCGGGAAATTAGCTGCTATCCAGAACAGGGCAGTCCGCTCCGCACAGAGGCCGGAGGGATAAGCCGCATTTTCCTGGTTGTTTCCAGAATAGATTTCATTATTCTCCAGCAGCACGGCACAGCCTACCAAAAAGTTTGAATAGGGAGCGTATGCATTTTGGCGTGCCTCTTTCGCTTTTGTGAATAATTCTTTTTCTATATCGTTCAGTTCACTGCTGTTCTTAAAATATTCGTAACTGATCTGAGTTTCTTTTTTCATATATTGTAGAATAAAAAAGGGGGATAAATTTACTTCTTTTTGATGAGGTGGGCAATATGGCCCCATCTTTGAAAATTCCAATTTTAAAATATCAATTTACAATGTTATATACTCCGATTAAGTTCAGAAATGTTGAACTGAAGAACCGTTGGGTGATGTCCCCGATGTGTATGTATTCCTGTGAAAACGGGCTTCCCGATGATTTCCATTTTGTACATTACGGCAGCAGGTCCCAGGGCGGGACGGGTTTGCTGATTGTAGAAGCCTCCGGTGTAGAGCCTCGCGGGAGAATTACCAACCACTGCATGGGAATCTGGAATGAGGAGCAGGCACAACAGCTGCAGCGCATCGTACAGTTCGTACATCAGAATTCTGAAAGTAAAATAGGGATCCAGCTTTCCCACGCCGGAAGGAAAGGGTCTACCTGGAATAATGTTCAGATTTCAGTGGAAGAAGGCTGGGAAACCGTTGCGCCAAGCCCGGTTCCGTATCATCCGGAAGAAAGGATTCCGCATGTTCTAACAGCCGGGGAAATCAGGGAGCAGGTTCAGTATTTTAAGGAAGCAGCGGCAAGGGCCGTAAAAGCAGGGTTTGATGTCATTGAAATCCATGCCGCACACGGTTACCTGATTCATCAGTTTCTGTCGCCGTTGTCCAATATCAGGACAGATGAATACGGCGGAAGCTTTGAAAACAGGATCCGGTTTCTTACAGAGATTGTGGACGCCGTCAATGAAGAACTCAATGAAAATGTCGCTTTGTTTGTAAGGATTTCCGGAACTGAATATGCCGAAAACGGCTGGGACATCAAGGACAGCGTGGAGCTGGCAAAAATATTAAAAGACCATGCGGTTGACCTGGTGGATGTTTCCAGCGGAGGGAATATCCACGGAGCAAAAATTCCTGTGTATGAAGGATACCAGGTTCCGTTTTCTGCACAGGTGAAAAATGAAGCACAGGTAAAAACAGGTGCTGTCGGATTGATCACAAAAACAGAACAGGCAGAAGAAATCCTTCAGAAAGGCGAGGCCGATCTGATTTTTATCGCAAGGGAAATCTTACGGAATCCTTATATGGCGGTTCAGGGATCATTTGAAATGAAAGAAGACTGCTTTTTTCCGCATCAGTATTTAAGAGCAAAAATTTCCTCTTAATTTATTATATTTGGAAAGGAAAATGTTATAATGAAAATAGAAGATTTCATGCTCACCTGTCCGAGTAAAAAATTCTTAGGAATTGAATGCTTCGGCTGCGGTACCCAAAGGGCGCTTGTCATGGTATTTGAAGGCAGGTTCGGTGAGGCTTTTCACATGTTTCCCGCCATTTATACCCTGTTGCTTTTTTTTGCTGCTGTGGTATTGAATTTTGTGGATACGAAAAGGAATTACGGAAATGTACTGGTTATTCTTGCCGGGATCAATGCTGTAATCATGGTCGTTTCTTACTTTTATAAACATCCTCTGATATAACTCAACACAACACAACACAACACAACACAACACAACACAACATAACATTAAAATATTAAACTATGAATCAAAAGTTACCTAACGCAACAGGCGTTTTAATTTTAGGAATTGTCTCTCTTGTCACATGCTGCTGTTATGGGATTGTAGGTCTTATTGCAGCAATCATCGGTT
>Ga0265798_10000428_pt1 | contig 72506 bp, 62 predicted proteins | sample P3T30metagenome_FD_192430 | JGI IMG/M metagenome (GOLD analysis project Ga0265798, IMG submission 192430) | Plant litter microbial communities from East Loma Ridge, Irvine, California - P3 T30 | ecosystem: Environmental > Terrestrial > Plant litter > Unclassified | place: USA: California... | reverse complement strand
TACATGGTCGGCGGCATCGAAGAAGCGATCGAGAAAGCCAAGAAACTGTAATCCCGGCGCCCGGAAACGGGCGCTAATCAGGTTGAGGCAAGCAAATGGCTATGACAGTCCATTGCGACATCGTCAGCGCGGAAGGGGAAATCTTCTCCGGTCTGGTCGAGATGGTGATTGCGCACGGTAACCTGGGTGATATCGGTATCGCTCCAGGCCACGCGCCGCTGATCACTGATCTGAAGCCGGGCCCGATCCGCTTGATCAAGCAGGGTGGGGAAGCCGAGGTGTTCTACATCTCCGGTGGTTTCCTTGAGGTTCAGCCGAACATGGTCAAGGTGCTTGCCGATACTGTGCAACGTGCTGCCGACCTGGACGAAGCCTCCGCTCAAGCAGCTGTAAAGGCTGCAGAGAAGGCCTTGAACGAGAAAGGCGCAGACTTCGACTACGGATCTGCAACTGCTCGTCTGGCCGAGGCCGCAGCTCAGCTGCGTACCGTTCAGCAAATTCGCAAGAAGTTCGGCGGCTAACCCCGCTGCTTCATGCGCGATTGAGAAAAAGGGTAGCCTCGGCTACCCTTTTTCTTTTTCCGAATAAGCCCGTCCCCGGCCGCTGCTATGATTGCCGCGCCGCTCAGTTGGTAGTCCTCATGTCTCTCGATATCGTCATTCTTGCTGCTGGCCAAGGTACCCGGATGCGTTCGGCCTTGCCGAAGGTGCTTCACCCCGTTGCGGGCAACTCCATGCTGGGTCATGTTATCCACAGTGCCCGCCAGTTATCCCCAAGTGGCATCCATGTGGTAATCGGCCACGGCGCGGATGTGGTGCGCGAGCGCCTGGCGGCTGACGATCTGAATTTCGTGATGCAGGACAAGCAACTCGGTACAGGCCATGCGGTAGCTCAGGCCGTGCCTGCACTGACGGCGGAAACGGTCCTGATCCTGTACGGCGACGTGCCCCTGATTGAAGTCGACACGCTGCAGCGTCTGCTCAAACTCGTTACCCCCGAGCAGTTGGGTCTGTTGACCGTCACCCTGAAGGATCCGACCGGCTATGGCCGTATTGTGCGCGACGAGCAAGGCCGGGTGGCTGCTATCGTCGAGCATAAGGATGCAACCGACGCCCAAAAGGCGATTACCGAAGGCAACACGGGCATTCTGGCGGTACCCGGCAAGCGTCTGGCCGAGTGGCTGGGGCGTCTCTCCAACAACAATGCGCAGGGCGAGTACTACCTGACCGATGTGATCGCCATGGCCGTGAACGATGGCCTGGTGGTTGCGACCGAACAGCCGTACGACGCCATGGAAGTGCAGGGCGCCAACGACCGCAAGCAGCTGTCCGAGCTTGAGCGTCATTACCAGTTGCGCGAAGCCCGCCGTCTGATGGCCGCTGGCGTCACCCTGCGCGACCCTGCACGCTTTGACGTGCGCGGTGAAGTCAGCGTCGGTCGTGATGTGCTGATCGACATCAACGTGGTACTGGAAGGCAAGGTCGTGATCGAGGATGACGTGATCATCGGTCCGAACTGCGTCATCAAGGACAGCACGTTGCGTAAAGGTGTTGTCGTTAAAGCCAACAGCCACATCGAAGGCGCGATTCTGGGAGAGGGCAGCGATGCCGGACCTTTCGCGCGTCTGCGTCCTGGCAGCGTATTGGGCGCCAAGGCGCATGTGGGTAACTTTGTTGAGCTGAAGAATGCGGTGCTGGGTGAAGGTGTGAAAGCCGGGCACCTGACCTATCTGGGTGACACGGTCATCGGAGCTCGCACAAACATCGGCGCGGGCACCATCACCGTCAATTACGACGGTGCGAACAAACACCAGACCACTATTGGCGAGGACGTCTTTATTGGCTCAAACAACTCTCTGATTGCGCCTGTGGATATCGGGAGCGGCTCAAATACGGCGGCTGGATCAACAATCACTCAAAATGTGGATAAGTCTCAGTTGGCCGTTGGCCGAGCCCGCCAGCGCAACATTGACGGCTGGAAGCGGCCGGTCAAGATCAGGAAAGACTAGTTATCCACAGACCGTGGGAGGCGACTTGCCGGCGATAGCGTCAGTTCAGTCACTGACAAGGTCGCCTGAAAGAATGCATCGCCGGCAAGCCGCCTCCCACGATCCTCTGTTTATCGGTAATTGCTCCACATGCCGAATGCCACAGTAAACCGCTACGACCCTTGACCAATCCCTTCAAATAGGTTTTGATTGCCTTCGTTATCTTTCGAATCGAAACTTAAGGTTGTCATGTCGAAGCGCAATACACCCCAACGTCGTCACAACATTCTTGCCCTGCTGAGCCAGCAGGGTGAGGTCAGTGTGGACGATCTGGCAAAGCGCTTTGAAACTTCAGAAGTTACGATTCGAAAGGATCTGGCCGCGCTCGAAACCAACGGTCTGCTGTTGCGTCGCTACGGTGGTGCAGTCACCTTGCCGCATGAGCTGATAAGCGAAGGCGCTCAACCTGTCTCCAAATACAAACAAGCCATTGCCCGCGCTGCCGTCACCCGCATTCGCGAGCACGCGCGCATCATTGTCGACAGCGGTAGCACCACCGCAGCGATGATCCCTGAACTGGGCGCGCAGCCTGGCCTTGTGGTCATGACCAACTCGCTGCACGTCGCACGCGCACTGACCGAACTGGAACAGGAACCCGTCCTGCTGATGACTGGCGGGACGTGGGATCCGCATTCCGAATCCTTTCAAGGGCAGGTCGCCGAACAGGTGCTGCGCTCCTACGATTTTGATCAATTGTTCATCGGTGCCGACGGTATCGATCTGATCCGTGGCACCACGACCTTCAACGAATTGCTGGGCCTGAGCCGCGTCATGGCTGAAGTTGCCCGGGAAGTTGTCGTGATGGTCGAAGCCGACAAAGTTGGCCGCAAGATCCCCAACCTGGAGCTGCCCTGGAGCAGTATCCACACCCTTATTACCGATGATCGTCTGCCCACCGAGGCGCGCGACCAGATACAGGCCCGCGGCATCAATCTGATTTGTGCCGCTGTCAGCTAGGAGAGAACCATGTGTGGAATCGTTGGCGCAGTCGCCGAACGTAATATCACGGCCATTTTGCTCGAAGGCCTGAAGCGTCTTGAATACCGCGGCTATGACAGCGCAGGCGTGGCCGTTTTCACTAACGAAGGCACGCTCGAGCGTCGCCGCCGTTCCGGCAAGGTCAGCGAACTCGAGCAGGCACTGGCCGGCGAACCTCTGGTCGGCCGTCTGGGCATCGCCCACACCCGCTGGGCCACCCACGGCGCGCCCTGCGAGCGTAACGCTCATCCACATTTTTCGGCCAACGAGCTGGCAGTTGTCCACAACGGCATCATCGAAAACCATGAAGCCCTGCGTGAACAGCTCAAGGCTCTGGGCTACGTGTTCTCGTCCGATACCGACACCGAAGTCATCGTTCACCTGCTGCACCACAAGCTCAAGGACACGCCCGATCTGGCGGCGGCCCTGAAAGCTGCGGTCAAGGAACTGCACGGTGCCTACGGTCTGGCAGTGATCAGCGCTGCACAACCGGACCGGCTGTTGGCGGCACGTAGCGGCAGTCCGCTGGTGATCGGCATGGGCCTGGGCGAGAACTTCCTCGCGTCCGACCAGCTCGCATTGCGTCAGGTCACTGACCGTTTCATGTACCTGGAAGAGGGCGATATCGCCGAGATCCGTCGCGACAGCGTGCAGATCTGGAGCGTCGACGGTCTGCCGGTCGAGCGTGAAATCGTGCAATACCACGAAGGCGCAGAAGCGGCTGACAAGGGCGAGTATCGCCACTTCATGCTCAAGGAAATTCACGAGCAGCCCAAGGTCGTGCAGCGCACTCTTGAGGGTCGTCTCGGCCAGCAGCAAGTGCTGGTCCACGCCTTTGGTCCCCAGGCTGCCGAGCTGTTCGCCAAGGTGCGCAACGTGCAGATCGTGGCATGCGGCACCAGCTACCACGCCGGTATGGTTGCGCGTTACTGGCTTGAAGGACTGGCCGGGATTCCGTGTCAGGTCGAAGTCGCCAGCGAATTCCGCTACCGCAAGGTCGTGGTCCAGCCGGACACCCTGTTCGTCTCGATCTCCCAGTCCGGCGAAACCGCCGACACCCTGGCTGCCCTGCGTAACGCCAAGGAGCTGGGCTTCCTGGCCAGCCTCGCGATCTGCAACGTGGGCATCAGCTCGCTGGTGCGCGAATCCGACCTGACCCTGCTCACCCAGGCCGGACCGGAAATCGGCGTAGCGTCCACCAAGGCATTCACCACCCAACTGGTCGCCTTGCTGCTGCTGACCCTGTCGCTGGGCCAGGTCAAAGGCACGCTGGAAGAGGGCGTCGAAGCGCAACTGGTCGACGAACTGCGCCGTCTGCCGACTCGACTGGGCGAAGCACTGGCGATGGACACCACCGTCGAGAAAGTCGCCGAGCTGTTCGCCGAGAAGCACCACACCCTGTTCCTCGGTCGCGGTGCACAATTCCCGGTCGCAATGGAAGGTGCGCTCAAGCTCAAGGAAATCTCCTATATCCACGCCGAAGCCTACCCGGCCGGCGAACTCAAACACGGCCCGCTGGCGCTGGTCGACGCCGACATGCCCGTGGTTACCGTCGCGCCGAACAACGAACTGCTGGAAAAGCTCAAATCCAACCTGCAGGAAGTCCGTGCACGCGGTGGAGAGCTGGTGGTATTCGCTGATGAACAGGCCGGCATGAAAAACGGCGAAGGCACCCACGTTGTCGCGATGCCGCACATCATCGACGCCCTGGCACCGATTCTGTACACCATTCCGCTGCAACTGCTTTCGTACTACGTGGCCGTGTTGAAGGGGACGGATGTGGATCAGCCGCGGAATCTGGCGAAGTCGGTGACGGTGGAGTAGTTATCCACAGGCAAGGGCCGTTTTGCTTGAGTTAATCCCATTTCAGGAGGCTGAGTTACCAACAGCCTCCTGCTTCAGCCCGTCATGACCCTTTTGCCGATCGGGCCATCGCCGTTCCTCTTACAAATGCGTCTGCGACCCAACTCGTCTGCGACCCAACTACAGTCGCAATCCCAACAAGATGAAAATGGACGTTCCCAGTGGTAAGCACTTTTCTCAAAGCCAGCCAAAGGAGGGCGCCAACTTCCCCCCGCTCCAAAAATCACACCTTACTCAATTCACCCGCAGCTCCCTCACCCACCGATCTGCCCTCCCGTGACAACACCGTATAAATCGCAGGCAGTACAAACAGCGTGAACAAGGTCCCTGTCATCATGCCGATGACGATTACCAGACCCAGGCCGAAGCGGCTGTTGGCGCCAGCGCCGGAGGCGAACAGCAATGGGATAAGGCCTACGACCATTGCGGCTGTGGTCATCAGGATGGGACGCAGGCGGATGCGTGAGGCCCTTACGATGGCTTGGGCGGATGTGCCGCCGCTGAGGGCGCGCAGTTCGTTGGCGAATTCCACCATGAGGATGCCGTGTTTGCTGATCAGTCCGATCAGTGTCACCAGCCCGATCTGGGTGTAGATGTTCAGACTGGCCAGCCCCATCGCCAAGGGGATCAAGGCCCCACAGATCGACAGCGGCACGGTGATGAGGATGATCAACGGGTCGATCAGGCTTTCGTATTGGGCTGCCAGCACCATGTAGATGACGATCAGAGCGAATAGAAATGCATAGAGAAGGGCGTTGCCTTCATGGATGAACTGCCGGGCTTCGGCTTGCCAGTCATGGGTGAATCCGCTGGGCAGTGTTGCGCTCTGTTCCTGAAGAAACGCCACTGCCGCACCGATGCTCACGCCGGGCGCGGGCACGGCCTGCAGGATGGCGGCGTTCTGCTGATTGAACTGCTTCAACGCGTTGGGTTGTATATCGCGTTCCAGCGTCACCACGGTGGACAGTGGGACCTGTCGACCCTGATCGGTGCTCACGTACAGGTTGTTGAGCGCTTGAGGTGTCAGCCGATTGTTGGCGGAAATCTGGGTGATGACGTCATACGAGCGACCTTGAAGGCCAAAGCGATTGGTGTATTTCTCGCCGACCAGCACCGCGAGTGTGGTGCCGATGTCTTGCATGCGAATGCCGAGACTGTTGGCTTTGCTGCGGTCGATGCGCACCTGGACGACAGGGTTGTCGAACGCCAGGTCACTGTCGACGACGGCGAACAACCCGCTGTCACGCGCACGGTGCTTGAGGTCTTCCATGGCCTCATACAGCCCTCGATAGTCCTGGGTGCTGCGTAACACCAGTTGAATGGGCAGACCTCCGGTCGAAGCAGGCAGTGCCGGGAGCTGGAACACGAAAATGGATTGCCCTTCGGCAGCATCGACAGCGTTCTGCAGTTCGGCCTGTATCGTCAGAGCGCTGCGGGTGCGCTCCTCCCACGGGCTGAAGTTGACCCCTGCGAAGCTGGCGGCCACTCCGTCCGTGCCGTTGATGATCCAGGTACTGGATGCTTCCGGCACGCTGGCCATGATGCGGCTCACCTGGTCTGCATAGCGTTCGACGTAATCCAGATTGGCATGTTGCGGGGATTTGATGGCCAGCAACAGGTTGCCCTGATCTTCATTCGGCGCCAGCTCTCTGGCCGCCTGACCGTAAAGCCAGGGCAGGCTGATCAGCACCAGTACGGCGAAGACCAGAACGGCTCCGCGCCTACGCAGCGAGGCGACCAGCAGGCGCTGATAGTGCCGCGCGAGCAAGTGAAAAAAAGCTTCGGCGCGTTGGCTCATCCGGCCTTCGTTCTGACCGGCAGGCAACAGTCTGGCGCACAGTACCGGTGTCAGGGTGAGGGCGATTACTCCGGACACCAGTACCGCGCCCGCCAGCGTCAGCGCGAACTCTTTGAACAGCGCTCCGGTCAGCCCCGTCATCAGCCCGATGGGCATGTAGACAGCAGCCAGAGTAAGGGTCATGGCGATGACCGGAGAGGCAATTTCGCGAGCGCCGGTCAGCGCAGCCTGCGAAGGGCTAAGGCCCTCGAGAATGTGCCGGTAAATGTTTTCCATCACCACGATTGCATCGTCCACCACCAGGCCGGTGGCCAGAACCATCGCGAGCAGGGTCAGTAGGTTGATGCTGAAACCGAACAGGGTCATGAGCGCCAGCGCACCCAGCATCGACAGCGGGATGCTGAGGATGGAGATCAGCACACTGCGCGCCGATCCCAGGCACAGGTAAATGATCAGCACGACGATCAGCACGGCTTCGATCAGAGTCTCGATGACTTCAATGATGGACGCATGAATGAACAGCGCCGTCTCGAACGCCAGCGCTGCGTGCACGCCTGGCGGCAGGGTCTTTTCGATAGCGGGAAGCTGTTCGCGGATGGCGGCCACAATGGTCAGCGGGTTGCCGTCAGGCGTGGCATAAAGGCCCAGATGCACCGCGGGTTTACCATCCATGAGCGCACTGGTTTCGTAGGTTGCGGAACCCAGTTCCACGGTGCCGACATCACGCAGGCGCAGCAGGCGGTCGCCGCGATTGCTGATGACCATGTCGCGGAATTCTTCCAGATTGCTCAGGTCGGTGTTGACCTGGATCGAACTCACCACATACTGACCTTTTATCTGGCCTGGTGCTGCCTGAAAGTTGTTGGCCAGAATCGCCTGTTCAACGTCTTCAGCGCTGACCCCATGACCGGCAAGGCTGCGCGGATCGAGCCATAACCTCATTGCCAGACGCTGGCCACCGAAGGTTTGTACCTTCGCCACGCCGTCAATGCTGGACAACATCGGCTGAACCACACGGTCCAGATAGTCGCTCAGTGCCGCAGCCGAAAGCTGATCGCTGGAAAAACCCACATAAGCCACGGCCGTCGAATCGCCGGCAGAGCGATCGATGACCGGATCATAGGCCTGCTCGGGCAGGCGATACTTGACCTGATTGACCTTGGCAATGACCTCGCTCAGGGCCTTCGCCGAGTCCTGATTGAGGCCCATGCGCAAGGTAATCAGGCTACGCCCCTGTACCGATGAAGAGCTAACGTAATCCACCCCTTCGACCGATGCGAGGGACTGATTGATGGGCTGGGTGACAAACCCCTGCATCAACTCGGCCGGCGCTCCGGGATAGTCGGTGGTGACGGTAATGGTCGAGCTTTCCAGAAGCGGGTACTGACGCACCGGTAGATCCTGAAAAGCCTTGAGACCGGCCAGAATAATTAGAAGACTGACCACCAGCGCGAGCACGGGTCGCTGGACGAAGACGTCTGTAAATTTCATTGGTTCGACCCCGTCTGTGCAGTGGTTTTTCGTGGGTCGAGAACGCTGGTTTCGACGGTTTCAATGGCTGCGCCGTCGCTGAGTTTTATCTGCCCGGCAACCACGATCCGATCGCCGGGGCTGACGCCTTCCTCGACGATGACCTGGCCGTCGCGGCGCTCTCCGGTCCTGACCGCAATACGGCGCGCCGTCGGTGGTTGCCGGTCTTTGCCGGGTTGAACGATGTACATCTGCTCGCCGTAAGCGCTGTAGGTGACTGCGGTTTCCGGTACGGTCAGTACCTCCTGATTGCTTGCTCTGGGCACGCGTACGCGGGCGAACATACGCGGAAGCGCCGCTTCAGGGGCCTGTTGCAGGCGAGCCTGCACGTTGATCATTCGTGAGCGATCCAGCATCGGGTCCAGCGTGGTGATGACTGCAGTCGTTGACTGGTCGGGCAGGGAGTCCAGCGCCACCTCCACAGCGCCATCCTTTGCCAGGTAGGCAAGCGCCTGCTCCGGTACGCTGAAGTTGACGTAAAAGCCCTGGCTGCCCACCAGATTGATCAGCGTTTGGCCCTGACTGACGTATTGGCCCAAATGCACTTGTCGAATGCCCAGCGTACCGGCGAAAGGTGCCCTGATCGTGAGTTGATCGATCTCTGCTTCCAGTGCCTGCAATGCGCCTTTTGCCGTCAGGTACTGGCTCTGCGCATCGCCTGCTTCCTGTTTCGACATGGCGCTGACGCTTGCCAACTGACGCGCCCGTTCAAGACGCACCTTCGCGTTTTCAAGCTCGCCCTGCAGACGCACACGCTCGCCCCGCTGACGGGCATCGTTGAGACGTACCAGCACCTGGCCTCGCTCGACCCGCTGTCCCGAGGTGACAGGCAACTCGACAATCCGGCCGCCTACTTCGGCCGGCACACCGACTTCCTGAAGCGCTTCCAGCTCGCCGATCGTGTCCAGATAGTAGGTGAAAGGCGTGCTGTTAACGGTGGCGACCGCGACTTTGATGGGCGCTGGCGCCGCGTTTTCGGCCGGGGCCTTATTGCCGAGCACTCCCCAGACCGCGCCACAGACCAGCAGCCCTGACAGGGCGATCAGCACATAGGGATGGCGCTTCACTGCACCGACGTAAATCATCAACGTTCATCCTTGACTCAATGGTTCAGTAGATTGGCCAGCAGCCAGGGGTCAGAAGCTCGATCAGGTTCTCGTCCGGATCGCGGAAGTAGATGCTCGATCCGCCCTTTGGCCATTCCGTGCGGCCCTCTATGGGCACGTCAGCCTGATCGAGACGTTCCACCCAGGCGTCCATCTCCCGGGCGTCTATAGCAAAGCATACGTGTATGCGTCCGCTCGCATCGTGTGGCGGAATTTCCCCGCCGCTCAAGTGTTTAGTCTCAAGCGATGCACCGCGTTTAAACAGCAGCAGCGTGTTCAAACCTCCGACGTTCAGGGCGACCAGTACACTGCTTTCCACCATGACTTCAAGGTCGAGCGTGTTGTAGTAAAAATTCTTGGCTTCTGTAAGATCTTTCACATAGAGCGCTGTCTCAATGATCCTGTTGAGTCGTGGCATGTGTCGCTCTCCTTTTTTGAGACAAAGAAACCCCTCGGGTTTGGAAGGCCATGGATGGTGAATGTCTTGTTGCGTAACATCGATTTGAATCTGTTGGTGGTGCTTGATGCCTTGCTGACAGAAAAGCACGTCACCCGCACGGGCGAGCGTCTGCACCTGAGTCAGCCTGCAATCAGCCACTCCCTGAGCAAACTGCGCAGCCTGCTCGACGACCCGATCCTGATCAGGAAGGGCAACGAGGTGTACCTGAGCGCGCTGGCGCTCAACATCCAGATGCCCGTCAAGGAAGTGCTGAGCCAGATCGAGACCCTGTTCGGCAACTCCATTGCCTTCGAACCTGCCAGCTCGCAACGTACCTTCAATCTGGCAATGTCCGACTACGGTGCAGCCATCGTGTTGCCCAGGCTGCTGGTGCGCATTCGCAAGCAGGCTCCCAACACCACCGTCGTCGTGACGCAGGGCAGCCGCCCCGGCATGCTTGAGCAGGTCACTCAAGGCAAGATCGATCTGGCGCTTGGTGTGTTTCCCGGTCTCCCCGCCGACATCGCCCAGTCCACGCTGTTCGAAGAGACATTCTCGTGCTTGCTCGATCGCAAGACGCTGCCACCCAATGGCGTGCTCGACCTGGACAGTTACCTGATGCGTCCGCACATTTCCGTGTCCATGGATGGAAGCATCGGCGAGATCGATAACCTGTTGCGTGCTCAGGGTCTGCATCGCCGCATCGCTGTCAGCGTGCCGCACTGGCGTACGGCCCCCCGGATGATCAGCCAGACCGATTTGATCCTCACCGTCGCCACCCGAACGCTGGATGAGGCGGAGGTGGACGACACGCTGATCAAGCTCAGCCCGCCGCTGGCCATACCGCCGTTTCCGTTCGTGCAGATCTGGCACCACCGCTTCAACGAAGACCCTGCCCATAAGTGGCTACGCGAACAGGTCGAACAGGTGGCGTCTCATCGAGACCCCGCCGGCTGAGTCGGGCGCATGCGCAGGCGCAGGTCCGGTCCCATTTTTGTGACGTCGTAAACATCGAAATCCAGACTGTCTTCAAGGTTGGTCAGCTCTGCCATATGCACCAGTGGTCGGGCGAGATCCCCCAGCAGACGAGGCGCCATGTAGAGCAGCAATTCATCTACCAGATGAGCGCTGAGCAGGGTACCGGCCAGCGTCGGCCCGGCTTCCACCATGACGTCATGCAGGCCGCGTTTGCTCAGTGCATGCATGAGCGCCTTGAGGTCCAGCCCTTGAGTGTCCGTGTCCAGGCGCAGCAGATCAGGACGGTGATCCTGCTGCGGTTCGGCGTCGCGCCCGATGACATGCAGGCTGGGCGCCAATGAGTTGAATACCCGTGCGCTACCCGGAACACGCGCCTGACTGTCCAGCACAACCCTCACCGGTTGCAAGGCTTCCGGCGATGACAACTGGCGCACCGTCAATAAAGGGTCATCCGCGAGCACCGTACCGCTGCCGGTCAGGATGGCCGCGCTACGTGCCCTCCAGAACTGCACATCGGCACGGGCCTGCGGACTGGAAATCCACTGAGAACGACCATTCTTCAACGCTGTTCGACCGTCCAGACTCATGCCCAGCTTGAGCTGCACCCACGGGCGCTGCCGCTCGACGCTGGACAGAAATCCGCGATTGAGTTCTCTTGCGGCCGTTCGAAGCAGGCCGACCTTGACCTCGATACCGGCCTCTCGCAGCAGGGCGATGCCTCGGCCGTTGACCTGTTCGAAAGGATCCTCGTGGGCGACGACAACCGATGCGATGCCGCTTTCGATCAGTGCCTGATAACAGGCACCGGTTCGTCCCACGTGGCTGCAGGGTTCAAGCGTGACATAGGCTGTCGCCCCCCTGGCCGATGCGCCTGCCTGACGCAGCGCGAACACTTCGGCATGGGGACCGCCAGCGCTTCGATGCCAGCCTTCGCCCACGACATGCATGCCGTGGGCGATCACGCAGCCCACCCGAGGGTTGGGCCACGTGGAGTGGCTGCCACGTTCTGCCAGCGTCAAGGCATGTTGCATGTGCTGGAAGTCGCACTCAGTGAAATGGTTCATGGGCGTGCTTGCGTCCCCGTCCTGACCTGGATCGGGTAGATCCTGCCGTCATAGGCGCTGGCCAGAAAACCGGTGCCGTCGGCGTTCTGTGACAGGCACGAGATTCCGCTGGCCGTCGGCTTCTGCACCATCACCCAATGCCGTTTGGCGACGTCGAAGATGGCAACCGTACCGCCGTAGCTGCCTGTCGCGATGTGCTGGCGATCCTGCGAAATGGCGATGCACTTGATCGAGTGGTCGTGAGGCGTGTCGAAGACTTCGTCCTGACCGTCACGCCACAGACGCAACTTGAGGTCTCTGCCGATGCTGGCAAACCCATCCTCGATGCGGGTGCAGCCATTCGAGATTCGTGCGTGCGCCTTGTCGAGGTAGCGTTCCAGACCGAAGTCGCTGATCCGGTGAAAGGCAGCCGCAGCAGTTGCACACACACTGAACAAAAAGCCTTCATCTGCGGCGATGCCTTTGATCGCGTTTTCATGCAAAGACACAGCGGTCACAAAGCGCGGTTTGCCAGCCTCCAGGCAAAAAATCAGCGCCTCACCGGTGTAGGTCCCGATGGCCGCATGAAGCTGGCCGTTTCGCTCGAAGGTGGTCCCGCAGTTCAGGGGAGAGCGGTGTTGATAGAGGGCTTCGCCGGTACGCGCGTCGAACACCGTCCCCATCTGTCCGCCGGTCAGCACACTGTCTCCAAAGGGCAGCAGAAAGTTGCACAGACTGCCTGCGTGGGTACTTGGCTGCCCATTGATCTGCAGGATGCCCGCATCGCCGATGCTGTAGATATCGTTCTCGACGACAGCCACTGCGTTGAGACTGACGGCAGGCTCGATGCCGTTCAGGTCCCATTCCTGCGTGACGAAGTTCCAGGTTGCGTAGCTGGAGCCGAAGGTCACGAAGGCGATGCGTTCAGTGCCCAGCAGCGTGCAACTGCGTGGCCAGATGATGCTGGGCAGTGACGTTTGAGCGGTGGTCGTCAGTTTGTTCTGTTCATCCAGGTGCCAGAGCATGACGCAGCGGTCATAACTCAGGCTCACCAGCAGACGTTGCGCGTCATCCCAGACGATGCGTTTGATGCCGGCCGCATGGGCAGGGTAGAGCTGTGTGCCTTGGGCAGTGATCACGGAAATCTTCCCCTCGTCGTCACCGGCGAAAATGATCCCGTCCCTCGACAACGCGACGGTGTCGGTTTCCACACCGCCCAGATCAATGATATCGATGCACTCGCCGGTCCCGGCACTCCAGCGCCGGATGGAACCGTCGTCACTGCTTGATACGAGCGTTCTGCCGTCGGCCGACCAACAGACGGAGATCACATCGGCGCCATGCCCTCGCAGGATGTGTTTCGTGTGCCCTTGAGTATCGAACAGGCGGATCGTATGGTCGCGGGAACTGGTAGCAATGGTCTGGCCGTCAGGTGAAAAAGCGGCCATTTCAATATCGTCCTCATGCCCGATGAGCACGGCTTTGAGGCGCAGTGACGGAACCTCCCATACGCGGGCGGTGTAATCGCTGCTGGCGCTGACCAGCAGTGTTCCGTCGGCATTGAACGCGCACTGATTGGCCAGATGGTCATGAAGGACGCGTTGAATAGGTGTTTTGGTCTTGGCATTCCACAAGATGACCTGGTTGTCATAACCGGCCGTGGCTACATAAATATCGTTGAAGGCGGTAATACCGCTGATAGGTCCGAAATGGCGCATGCTCTATATCCTTTAGATAAATAAACCGGTCGATTTCAGGCAAGCCGGTGCCCGCCCGCTGATAGGCAGCTCTTCGCTACGAGGACCGTTTAGTTGTTGATATTGATAACGTGCTGTTTCTTGTCGATCTTGGCCTGCAAGTAACCGCGGTTATGCCGAGTGATGAAAACGCCGGTGGGAATAGTGGCATCGACCCGCACGCCGTTGGATTCCAATGCCGATACCTTGTCGGGATTATTGGTGATCAGACGGCAGGCCTTCACACCCACAGCCTTCAGCATCCGTGCGGCCAGCGAGAAGTCGCGCCCATCTTCCGGGAAGCTCAGGTGTACGTTGGCTTCGAAGGTATCCATGCCCGTGTCCTGCAGCCGATAGGCGTCGAGCTTGGCATACAGGCCGATGCCTCGACCTTCCTGACGCAGATAGATCAGGTAGCCGCCTTCTTCATGCATCCGGGCAATGGACTCGCTCAGTTGCGGTCCGCAATCACAGCGTTCGGATTTGAATACGTCTCCTGTCAGGCACTCGGAGTGAATACGTACCAGTGGGCTTTCCTGTCGGTCGGGACCCAATTTGATCAATATGTGTTCGAAAGAAGGATCCAGCCCGGTAAAGGTAATGAACGTACCTGGGCAGTTGCCATCATTGAGCGGAATATCAACCTTATTGCGTATCTGTACGTTAGACATAGGTAAACCTGCTTGATGGTGGTAAACGGTTTTTATTGTGTTTTTACCCTGAGCCGGGCACGTCTATACGGCAGGTGTTTCGGCCAGGCGAAAACCCATCACATAGATGTCGCGAGGGTACTTTCCATGGCGGCGACAATTGCGCGCCAGGTCTCTGAAGCGGGTGAAGCTCCCGCCACGAGCAACCCGATGATTGCCGACGACGGTCATCAGATCGTCTTCGACCGGTCTGCCGCCCGGATAAGGGGCGTAATCGTCAGCAACGTATTCTTCGACATTACCTGCCATGTCCATGCAGCCGAACGGCGAGGCACCTTTGGCAAATGCCCCGATGGGCGATGAGCCGAACAGTCCCTGCTCTGCGGTATTGCAATGGTCGGGCAGAAAACGCTCTCCCCACGGGAAGGCAAGGTTCTGCGGCCCCGCGGCGGCGTATTCCCACTCCGCCTCGGTCGGCAGACGGAAATGGCGCTGTGTGCGCGCATTCAGCCAGTCGATGTACGCCTGCACATCGTCGACAGTGACGCCGAATACCGGATGGTTGGCGCGCTCTGCCGGAAACTGGCCGAACGACCAGTTCTCCGGGATGCGAGGTTCCTGAGCATCTTCCAGAAAGGCCTTGTATTCCAGATTGGTGACCGGGAATTCAGCGATCCGATAGGGCTTGAGCGTGACCGCGTGGCGCGGTATTTCCTTTTCGATCCAGGAACGGTCAATTCCCAGCCCCTGCAGCTCGTCCATCACGGCGTCGAGCCGTTCTGAGGGCAGCCCGATCGAGACGTCACCGCCTGCTATATCGATCATGGATGGATTCAGCACGTCGATACGCGGGTCGATGGTGACTGCCAGCAGCCGTCCGGCCGCCAATCGCACAGCCAGGGGAGATTCCGGGTCCTGAACGCGTTCCACGAGTCGTTCGGCAGGCTCCTGGGCCAATAATTTCCAGGTCGCGAGCGGCAGTGACAGGTTCTGTGTCTGATGAAAGTGTTCGGGTAATCCCATCAGGTGCCTGTCGGTCATCTGAGTGGTGATAGCGCCCTCGAACACCGGCCAGTGAGTGAACGGATTATGAGTTGCCATGTGTACGCAGCCTTTTGAATCGCTGGTGGATTAATCGCCAGCCTGGAATGTGAGGCTGGCGAATCGCGCCATTAGCGTATGCAGATCAAACCGGTCTGCAGGCAATTGCGCTCGAAGTTGTCCCAGTAGCCGTCGGGGAACTTGTCTCGGTTTTTTTGAGAGATGATTGGCTTCTGCCACTCGAACCGCGTGAAGCCCGCTTTGGAAATCGCGTTTTCGTAAACCTCGCGGCTCCAGCGGTAGAACGTGAAGGCGCTGGGCGGATCGGTGACGAATTCGGCATCGCAGCGATAACCGCCGTTGTGGGGTTGTTCGTTGAGCAGGCGTACGCCGTAGGTGGTGAAATTGCCTTGCGCCAACTGGTAATCAGGCTCGACGGTATAGGCAATCAGTTTGCCGCCCGGCTTGAGGTTTTTCGCGACGATGGCAAACATCGTTTCCACATCCTCGGGCGACTGGGCGTAGTTGAACAGCCACGCAGCGGTGACCCTGTCAAAAGGGCCTTGCGGCAGGATGCCCAGGTCCAGAACATTGGCGACCTTGTATTCAATGGCTTCCTTGTTGCGAGCCGACTCCTGTCGCGCCAGCTCAATCATGGAGGCAGAAATATCCACACCCATCACCTTGCTGGCACCCTGTCGAAGCAGCTCCCGTCCGAAAAAGCCAAAGCCGCAGGCCAGATCCAGTACAGACTTGCCTTTGATATCGCCGACCATGTGAAAAAAGGTTTCAGTTTCAACCGAGCGTTGTGAAGCGCTGTCGGTAAAAGCTTCGAAACGTTCACCAATGGAATCATAAGTTGCGGATTGAGCAGGCATTACTAACTTCCTCTGTCATGTTGAATCCAGACCGTCTAACTAACTTCTAATGGTGATCAGGAAACCTGCAATAACCACCAGCGCACCGATCACTCTCTGTCCACTGACAGGCTGTCGTGGCAGGCCCACCAGTCCGAAGTAATCAATCACCAACGAGATAATCAATTGCCCGACAATGACCGCCATCATGAAGTTGAGCGTGCCCATTCTTGGCGCCATCAACAGGGCAGTTGTTATGTAGAAAACGCCGGCTATTCCGCCCAGCCAGGCCCACCAGGGCGTACCTTGCAGCGCCATCAGGCACGGACGTTGAACCTTGAAAATCAACATCACGCCAACCACGGCGATCAGACTGACGATCAATGAAACCGTGGTCGCCAACAAAGGATGTCCCAAGGCGACGCCCAATCTTGCATTGGTCCCCGCCTGCAACGGAACTGCAAAACCGGCGGCCAGACTTAGAGCAAAAGCAGTCACTACATTCATCAGACAGGTTCCTCTTTTTTTCAGTGTTACCCAGCCGGACGCGCACTGACCAATTCTCAGTTCTGATGGGCGGTATTAGTGAGGCTTATTAAGTAGTGGCCTTTGGCTAGGAACTAGCCGAGCACCTGATGAGCCCTGAACGGGCTCTGGCGTGAGCGTCATTGAGTCGTGGTGTTGCCGGATAGTCATACTTTTCTGTTATTGGTTCATCGACTCATCTTTAAACAATGGAGCACGCTTGCGGTAATGAGGTGAAATAGTCGCAGGCCCTCTTGATGAGCCGCTGCCTCAACCCCGCCTCATCATAAAAATAAAAAACAGCCCGCCCAGCAACGCCGTCGAAATCCCGATGGGCAGATCTTCAGGCGCAATCAACGTGCGCGATACCACGTCTACCCAGACCATCAGCAACGCGCCCAACAGCGTCGCAACCGGCAGCAACCGTCTGTGTTCCGAACCTACGAGGCGTCTGGCGATGTGCGGCACCATCAGGCCGACGAAGCCGATGGAGCCGCACAGGGCGACGAGTACGCCGGTCATCAGCGAGGCGATCAGAAACACCAGCAGGCGGACGTTTCGAACTTGCAGGCCCAGGCTCACGGCGGTCTGATCGCCTGCCATCAGGGCGTTCAGCGCTCGGCCGAGTCCCTGCAGCAATATCCAGCCTGCCAGCACGGTCACCCATGGCACCGTCAGCAGTTCCCAGCGAGCCAGGCCCAGTCCGCCCAGCATCCAGAACAGCACGGAAGAGCTGGCGCGGTGATCGCCCAGAAACAGCAGCAGGTTGGCGATGGCCATCATGACGAATGACACGGCGACGCCGCTCAACAGCAGCCGCTGGCTGTCGAGGCGGCCGTTGCGGCTGGACAGCGACAGCACCAGGAACAGGCTGGCGAGCGAGCCTGCAAATGCGGCGAGGGGCAAGGTCAGCATGCCGAGGATTTCGCCGACGTGTATGACCACAATCACGGCACCGAGTGTGGCGCCCGAGGTGGCTCCCAGCAGATGCGGATCGGCCAGCGGATTGCGGGTCACGGCTTGCAGCACGCAGCCTATGAGCGCCAGACCCGCGCCTGCCAGAGCGCCCAGCAACACACGCGGCATACGGATCAGCCAGACGATGGTCTCCTGTCCCGCTGTCCAAGGGTGTGGCTCATGACCGGCGCCTGACAGTTTGAGCGTCAGGATGCCGATGACCTGCTCCAACGGCACAGGCGCTGCGCCGAAGGTGACCGACATCAGGCACGAGATCAGCAGCACAACTGTCAGGGCGATCAGCAAACCGGTGTAGCGGCTTCGCCGTTCCGTGAGCCACTGCGACAGGGTCATCGCGCCACGTCGTGAAAGGCCGCCGCCAGAGTCTCGATGGCTGCGACGTTATCGATGCCCGGTGTGACGGCGACGTAGGGCAATACGACGTAGCGCCTGTTGCGAACCGCATCGACGGATTGCAGGGCCGGGTTGTTTTCCAGAAATTGCCGCTTCTGTGCGGCGCTGACTTCGCCATAGTCGACGATCACGATGATTTCGGGATCGCTTTGCACCACCGACTCCCAGTTCACGTGAGTCCAGCTGGCCGCGACATCGCCCATGACATTGCTTCCGCCCGCTGCGCGGATCAGCGCTTGCGGAATGGCCAGACGCCCGGCAGTCATGGGCCGGTCTTCGCCGCTGTCGTACAGAAAGACTCGCGGAGGCGCTTTGTCTGCCAGTTGCTCGTGGACCCGACTCACCCGGTTCTGCATGTCGGCCACTAATGCTTGTGCCCGGTCCTGCACATTGAATATGCGACCCAGATTGAGCAGATCGTTGTACACGTCATCCAGCGTCGCTTCGGCGCGAGGCATGATCTGCGCGCAGGATTCGGTCAGCTCGTAGGTCTGAATGCCCAGCGTAGCGAGGCTCTGCGGCGTGACATCGCCGCCGACCCGCATGCCGTAGTTCCAGCCAGCGAAATAGAAATCGGCGTTGGCGTTGAGCAGGTTTTCCACGGACGGATATTTGCTGGATAACTCGGGCAGCGTGCCCAGATCGTGCAGCAGCGCGGGATCGGGTTTGTTCCATCCGGTAATGCCGCTATAGCCGACCATGTTAGATTGCAGGCCCAGCGCGACCATCATTTTGGTGAGGTTGACGTCGTTGCTGACGGCACGCTGCGGCGCAGCGTTGAACGTCACCGAGCGGTCGCAGCTTTGCACGGTGACCGGATAGTTCGTGGCTTGGGCGTGCACCATCGGGCTGATCGTTAGTGCGGACAGGGTCAGCCAGGTCAGCAAAGGCTTCATTTCAGGGAATCCAGGTGATGCGTGGATAATCACGCAGGGGATGACAATCGACCAGCGCCTTGGCGCCGAATACGCTGAGCAGCAGGTCCGGGGTCAGTACGTCCCAGGGCGTGCCCTGGGCAACCAGCCGGCCGTGGTGCACGACGTACAACCGGTCGCAGAACGCCGCCGCCAGGTTCAGGTCATGAATGCTGGCCAGCGTCGCCACGCCGAGCTGTCTGACCAGCCCCAGCAGTTCGAGCTGATGACGCGGATCGAGGTGGTTGGTCGGCTCGTCCAGCACCATCAATTGCGGTTGCTGGACCAACGCACGCGCCAGCAGGCAACGTTGCTTTTCGCCGCCGGACAGCGTGTCGAAGCGGTGCTGTTCATAACCTTCCAGCCCGACGGCTTTCAGCGCTTGCTGCACGATGGCGCGGTCTTCGGCACTGTCCGCTGCGAAAAACCCCTGATGAGGTGCGCGCCCCATCGTGGTGACATCCAGCAGCGTCAGGCCGAAGGCGTCGGGAAACTCTTGGGCAACCACCGCGACATGCTGCGCGCACCAGCGCGGGCTGCGGCGCCAGATATCGTGGCCGGTCAGCGTGACGTTGCCGCTGTGCGGACGGCTGTAGCGGAACGCGCAGCGCAGCAGACTGGTCTTGCCGCTTCCATTGGGACCGATCAGCCCCACGAACTCGCCTGCGGCAATCTGCAGGTCGATGTCCTTGAGGGCGAAGTGTTCGTGGTCGCAGACAGACGCTTGTTCCGGTGCCCAGGCCAGATTCTCCAGCGCGAGCATCAGAAGCTCAGGTCCGCAGTGACGTAAAACGCGCGAAATGCGTTCCAGCGCAGGCTGGCGGCTGCGGTTCTGGATCGAAAAAAGAAACGGATCATGGCTGGCGGATGGCTCAGGGAAACAGCGTTCAAAGAGGGATTAATTGTTATAACATAACACTTGATGCCCGTCCGTCCACGCTTTTCAGTGCCCTGAAAGCACGATGCCCGAACAGGGGTTCGGGCATCGTGCGGGTGAAACGAGGTTCCAGAGAATGCTTCAGGCTGTGGATAAGTCCGATTCAGCCCCGACGTGTCACGATCAATTCAACCGCCGCAATCCGCTCGGCCTCTTCGTAACCCTCTTCAAGCAACTCTTCGCCAAACACATCCGGGTCCAGCTCGCGGTACGTCCAAGTCAGTTCGGCGTGATCGATAGCGTCTCTGACCGCTTCGAAAAAAGGATCCCGCTCGCCGGTCATGGCGACACCGGTATACAGCAGCAGCGAACCCCCGGGGGCGAGGCGGTCGATGGACTCGTGCACGATGCGCACAGAAAGGTCCGCACCCAGCGAATCTCCACCATGGCGATAGGCACGTTTCTGGGTGTCTTTCATGTAGGGCGGGTTGGCCACAATCAGGTCGAAGCTGTCAGTCAGACCCGTGAGGATATCGCTTTGGTTGCACGTCAGATTTCCAATGCCCGCGATGGCGGCGTTGACCTGCGCAAAATGCAAGGCTCTGGGGTTGATGTCCACCGCGTGAACCTGCGCATCAGGACGCGCCTGTGCAATGAGCAGCGCGCCTGCACCCGTGCCACAACCGATGTCCACCGCGCGTTTTATAGAGTGCGATGTGCGTTGCAGATGGGCTTTGATTGACTGTGCAAAACGGTACGTGTCTGGCCCGAAAAATACCGAATCTTCATCGTGAGTCGGGTACGCGGAATGCACCAAAAGCAGATCATCCAGGCTTGAGAACCTGACCCGACTTTTCAGGCCGTCCTCGCTGCGCTGCAGAATCCCGGCTTCCAGAAGACCCTGGGCTTCAGAGGCTGGCAGCATGGACTCGGGAATGATCCGGCTCCAGCCGAAGACATCACGCAACGAAAGGGCCGTGCGATTTTCTGGACGTTCGTTGACACGCTGGTGAGTGAGTGGCGTCGGGGTAATGAAGCTATAACCGCCCGCCGCCAGTTTTTGGGCGAGGGTGGTGAGTGCCGTGCGGTCCGGCAAGGTCAGGCTCATGCTTGAACTCCGGTCATGCGCTCGGCCATGTGCGAGACGAACAGGCGCGTGGCGTACAGACCTGCGGCGCTCGAATGGCGGGCGGGCGACAGGCTTTCGATCAGCACGGGCATTTTCTCGGTTGCCGCCACGGACTCCAGTTTCATGTGCAGCTCGCGCACGTCCGGATCGGCGTCTGCTGCGGCATCACTTGCCTGTGCGGGAACAGGCTGGCCGCCGCCCGGCAGGTTGCGGAACCTTGAACGAAACGCTTCGGGCAGACGCTTGCCTGTGCTGGGCTGGGCGCTGCCGTCCGGCAGCCAGTCACCGGCGATCCAATCGTGCACCAGTTGTTTTTCGTAGCCGTTGAACACGCCGAACATCGGTGCACCGACACCTTCAAACAGTTGCCAGAAACGGCTATGGATCGGGTCTTCGTGGCGCTTGATCCAGCCACGGTTTTCCAGAACGCTGAGGAACTCTGGAATCTGATCAGGGCTGGCGAGCCATTCGTTGACGGTCTTGCCATCCAGGCGGCAGTAGTCGGAATGCATGTGCTGGCCGAAAGTGCGTTTGCGCTCGAGCATGGCGATCACTTCCTGCTCCAGATCGAACGACTGGATGACGGCCGATGAACCGATGCCCAGCTCGTTGAGCTTGTAGCCGCTGGCGACCCGACGGTAGAACGCGTCACGCTCCTGGCCCATCGGCAACAGCGCCATGACGCTCTGCGCAGCTTTACGGGCATGGCCGGTGCTGGCGTTGTCGATCGTCACGTGCAGGGTAAAGTAGTAAGGATCGATGCCCAACTCGTTCAATTCGAACGAGGTAATGAGCAAGTGCAACGGCAGTTGTTCATAACCCAGGTTGTAGCCAATCACCTCTGGAAGAAACTCATCGCCCGAGTGCCCCAATGCCAGCTGGATGGCGCCTTGCAGGTAGGCTTCGTCTTGCAGCGGTACGTTGGTGTCGCAGTCCAGATCGGCCAGCAGCTTGCGGTACAGCGACACATGATTCTGCGCCTGCTCGCCATCGCCCAGCTCTTCGAGGTAGGTGCGAATCAGCCCGTGAAAACGGTAGTCCGCCCAGTGCGGCAGCAGACCATACAGCCAAGCGCCATCGACCAGCTTGGTGGGCGCGACCTGCTGGATGAAATACATCGCATGGGCTTTGTTCTTGAAGAAACGGCGCGGCTGACCTGAGCGGCGCTGTTCCAGATAGGCCGCGTATTGATCGGCGACCTGACCAACGTTCTGCTCGATCCAGTGTTCGAGCGCTTCCGGTTGCGGTGGCAACTCGCAATTTTCCCGGTCTGCCATCGCAAGGCAGTGTTCAAGAAAAGCGACTGCCTCGTGCCGCGACTCGTCAGTGCTCTCACTCAACAAGGACTGATAGACAGCCTTTGATTCTTCTTCCACTACAGTCGGTTTGACGACAGTGTTACCTGTCATCAGCTGAAGAGACGTCATAAAAATCGTACCTCGGCAGTTGAGAGTCACGAGAGAAGCGGTCGCACGAGACTTTCTGTTGTTCTATTGAAAAAAGAGTGCCGGGCCGTTTGGAAAATTCAGCGTTTTTTGCGTGTGGCCGATGGGTGGCGTTTTGCTGGTCGAATCAATTGCATTGCCGATGAAACGTCGGAATGTGCTCAAGCGCATATAACGCGGCCTGATGCTGGACCGATTCCCTGTCTCCCTGAAAGCGATGCTGGCGACTGACGATGTGCTGCTGCCCGTCCTTTACAAAACCCCAGGCGAAGCAGACGGTTCCGGCGGGTATGCCGTCCACATCGTCAGGACCGCAGATGCCCGTGGTCGCGACAGCCACATTTGCAGGGCTTTCATGCAGCGCGCCTTTCACCATCTCCCGAGCGACCTCGCAACTGGTCAGATTGAACTGCTCGATGGTCTCGGGTTTGACGCCGAGTACTCGCTGTTTGGCCTCGGGGGAATACACCACGTATCCGCATTCGATCAGTGAGCCGCTGCCGGGAACCTGCGCCAGCAGCGTGACGATCTCGCCTGCCGTACAGGATTCGGCAGTGACGAGTAACAACTTTTCATTGTGCAGATACGACACCACGTCGTTGACGATCTTCATGCTTGAACCTGCCGTCTTTATTGTTCATTCGGGACACGCTGCTTGCTGCCCGGTTATTTGCCGATGGACAGAGCGCGTGCTTCCCCGTTCCAAAAAAACGGCATGCCACCCGACCAGTTGCAGCCTGGTTGAAGGCGCGCAGGCCGACCGTCAAAAAGGCTGAACGCAGATTTTCGAGAGGGGTCGTAAAAGTCGTGTCGTCATCGACGACGTATCTGGCCCATAAAAAAGGATGACCGAAAATGACCAACTATTTTCGTATGAGCGCTCTTGCTGTGATGCTGTCGCTGGGTTCGCAGGTGGCCTTGGCCGCTGATGACTCCGCAGACTTTGTAGATAACGCTGCTGCCAAAGGCATTGCAGAGGTTGAAGCGGGCAAAATGGCCCAACAGAAAAGCGCCTCAGCGGATGTGAAAACATTCGCCGAGCACATGATAAAAGAACACACAGAAGCCAATGAGCAGCTGAAGAAAATCGCTCAAACCAAAAAGCTTGAAGTGGCGGACGACGCCATGCTGATGGACAAGGCGAAGGCGATGATTCTCGATTTGCGCGACGAGTCGTTTGATAGGTCCTACGCAAACAATCAGGTCATGGCGCACGAGCAAACCATCAAACTGTTCAAGGAACAGGCGGCTGAAGGGACCGACCCTGATGTGAAAGCGTTTGCAGAAAAGACACTGCCGACGTTGGAAAAGCATCTGACAGAAGCCAAAAAACTGGCCGCCGCTCACGGCGGTGACGCTGCCAAACAGTAACGTTTGCAGTGATGCCGCATGACCGGGACCTCTGTTGAGGAACTGCGTCATGCGGTTATTTGATACGGTTCCTGATCAGTCATTAATAACTTTTCTTTTGATCCATAAAAAACCGGCGCAAGGCCGGTTATTTTATTGACTTGAACATGCCTCGCCGTTAAACGAGGCCGTTCATGGTGATGGCAGCGTTATCGACTCGGTAAGTTATTATCCAGCAGCGACGCAACACCGAATACTTTGGTGGCCATCACTACTTGAAAACCTCGACGGGCCAAACGTGCCTCTGCATCAAAAGATTGAAGTCCTTTATCAAAGACGGCGTTGCCGATCTCTATCTTCGTCGTGACACGTGTACGGTTTGTTTTCATGATGCTCATCCTCAATAACGGTTGAACGCGCTGTTATCAACTTTCCTTGCCTTGTACAAATCCCGATCCCAGGTCAGCGCCGGTAATGGGGTTGGCTTCAGGGTCGGACATGGTCCGGATTTTCATGGCTTCCAGAACCTGAGCGTCGTCGGCGCTCAACGTCACCGAAGCCGAACCATCGCCTCCATCCACTGCCGGTTGTGGCGACTCGACGTATTCCCACTCGCCGCCCTGGTTCCAGGCACCGCGTACATTGGGCTCGCCCGACATGTTGAAGTACTTGTTGGTGAATTCGGGCATGCCGGGCAACTTGCCTTGCGGGAAGTTGGGTTGAATGGCATGCAGGGCTTTCTCAAAGGAAAGCTGATGAGCGATCTCGCGCGTCATCAGAAAGCCCAGTGCGTCTTTTACGCCCGGATCATCCGTGACGTTCATCAGACGCTCGTACACGATCTTGGCCCGCGCCTCGGCTGCGATGTTGGAACGGAAGTCTGCGGTCGGCTCGCCAATCGTGTCGACGTAGGCAGCTGTCCATGGCACACCTGCGGAATTGACCAGCGGCGCCCCGGCGCCATACAGCAGACTGGTGATATGGGAGTCATTGCCAGCGCCGTTCAGGGACCGGTACAACTCGCCTTCTTCCTCGATACCTTCCGCCAACTGGCCCTTGGCGCCTTTGTTGAGCATCACGATAATGGAGCCGACGATCTCCAGATGGCTCAGTTCCTCTGTCGCGATGTCCATCAACAGATCCTTGCGACCTGGATCGTCTTCACTCAGGCCCTGGGTGAAGTAGCGGCCTGCTGCGGCAAGCTCGCCCTGCGCGCCGCCGAATTGTTCCAATAGAAGGTTGGCAAGCCCCGGGTTCGGACGGGCTACACGTACGGTGTACTGAAGGCGCTTGTTATGTATGAACATATCATTTCCTCAGGCTGACTCTTTCGGTAAGCATGTGTCCATGGGTTGAACACGATGCGGTGCAGTCATGGGTTATGAAAGAGCGAAGCGCAGAACGTTGCTCAAAACTATGCAGTGACGGGATGAATGGTTGAAAAAACCGAGTTCAATAGAATTTCGTTATTTCCCACCTGTCGGTGAGAAAGTTTGAAAAAACGGCGGATAGCCCCGGATGACGGAGAGTACATCCTGTTGACCGGAACCCTCCCGGGACACCGACTTTTTTGCACTTATTAACAATAACTATGAATCAACTTGATTCGTTTTAATCCAGATGAGCGCACTCGAGTCATGGCTATATGATATCGCTTAAAACAGGTTCTAAAATACTGGGAATTTTTTGAAATGAGCACGATCTGTTTTGCGAGTGGACAAAGCAGGAGTAACAAAATGGCTGATGAAAAACACTACCGGATCGATTATTTATTGCACGGTAGCTATAAGACCTTCTACATCAGGGCCGTCGACATGGACAATCAGGAAGCCTGGCATTGGGCGACGGTTGATGCAGGGTTTGGCGCGATTCCCAAGTACCGTTCCGACAGGGTGCCGAAGCTGAGCAAACCTCAGGCCGAGAAACTGGGGCTTTCGAATGTGGAGTGGAAACGAGCGTAAGGTTAGATGGCTGAGTAGGTGATAGACGTTCACCAGCGTGCAGGTTCGATGTCGCACGATGGTGGATGGAGGTGATGTGATCGATCTGATTCAGTGGCCCGCAATGGCCGTGACGTTATTGGCAGCCTGGTTCATCGGGTCGCAACGACCTGCCAGGCGCATGTTCGCCTTCTGGTGCTTCATCTTCAGCAACTTCCTCTGGATCATTTGGGGCCTTCACGCCCATGCCTATGCGCTGATCGTGCTCCAGGCAGGTCTCTGCGTCATCAATCTCCGGGGTTTCAAAAAGAATCGGGACGGCGCCAGAGACGATTCCGAATAATCCCTCACGACTGCTTTCCCGCCGGTAACTACTGGAAACAGTGAGTTACACAAGGTGGTGGTTCGGTACGTTGACAAATGCTCGGTTTTTGTCGGGTTCCCCTCCTCACGTTTATCGCCAGCACGCCGATAGGCCGGTATCAGATTGCATGACCCCCATTGAACTAACCAATCGGGGCAAGCTCTGAAGTGATGTCACAATGCCTTCACTTGGTCGGTACACCCTCCCATTTGTAAACGTGACTTACTGCCATCTGTCGCGACGTAAAGAAGGGAGTTCTTTCAGCCGGATCAGGCCCCCTTACTATAAAGAGAACGATATGAATATCCTGTCGCCCGGTGTCTATCTGACCAACCGCCTGCGTTTTCCTGCCAAGTTCACTGTCCTTGCCATCATCATCGTCATTCCGCTGCTTGTGCTTGGAATGCGCGTGTTCAACAGCCTCAATGCAAGTATCGACACCGTCGCGCAAGAGCGTGTGGGTCGTGAATACTTGCACGTTGTGACACCGGTATTGCGCCTCTCCATGCTGCAGCGCGCAATGACCAACCGCGTGCTGACGGGTGATACCTCGGCCACTCAAGACTTTGTTGCCAATCGCGCTCAACTGGAAACGGCGTTCGCCAATCTGGCTGACATGGACGCTCGCCAGGGCCGCACTCTGGAGACTGAAAACCGCGTGCAACGCCTGCGTGACAGCGCTCGTACCATCATGGATGGCGTAAAGCCTGGTGCATCGCCGGATGAAGCGTTCGCTCAGTGGAATGAGCAACTGACCCAGACGCTCAACTTCATTTATTACCTGTCGGCCACGTCCGGGCTGGTGCTGGATGAAGACTATGCGTCGCTGTTTCTGATCGACCTGAGCACCATCCGCATGCCGCGCCAGATCAATATGGCCGGGCAGATCCGCGGAATATCTGCCGCCCTGAGCACCGGCCAGAATCTGAGCCCCGCCATGCGAGGCTCGCTCGACAGCCTGTTCAAACAGGAAGCGCAAACCCGTCTTGAACTGGAACAGAGTATTCGTTTGCTCAAGCGTCGTGCGCCTGAACTGACTGAACGCGTCAACGCGCCGGTCGTAGCCGCCATTGCCGCGATGGACAGCTATCGCGATGACCTCAAGGCTTATGTATCGGGCACCTCCCTGTCGGCTCAACAAGGGCTATCGTTCAGTGCTCGTGGCAACGCAGTGGTTGCTGGGTTCTACAAGGCACAGGACGAAATCCAGACATCGCTGCAAGGCGAACTGGACACACGTTACGACGCACTGCTGCTGCAACGCGAAATCGTCATCGGCATGTGCGTGATCATGGGCCTTTTGCTGCTCTATGCGTTCTGCAGCATCTACAAGGCCTTGCGTCTGGCCATCGACGGTTTGCTTGACGTCACACGCCGTCTGGCTGACGGTGACCTGAGCGCACGTGTCAATGTGACCAGCCAGGACGAGGTGGCCGATATCGGCACAGGGTTGAATCTCATGGCCGAAGCCTTCTCCGGCTCCATCTCGCACATGGATCGCACCTCTTACGAGCTGTCCGAAGTGGCTGCGCGTCTGGGCAACTCCATCAGTCTGGCCAAGGAGTCGATGAACGCGCAGCAGGCCGAAACCGAACAGGTGGCGACCGCCATCAATGAAATGACTGCCAGTGTCGCCGACGTCGCGCAAAACACAGAAGGTGCTGCGCTGGCCGCTGACGAAGCCAACGCGGCGTCGCGCACTGGGCTGCGTGTCATGCATCAGGCGCATTCGACCATTCAGGCGCTGGCCGAGGAAGTGGAACTCAGCGCTCAGAAAGTCCAGGCGCTGGCGCTGCACAGCCAGTCGATTGGTGGCGTGATCCAGGTGATCAGCACCATCGCCGACCAGACCAACCTGTTGGCATTGAACGCGGCCATCGAAGCGGCGCGTGCCGGTGAGCAGGGCCGTGGCTTTGCGGTGGTGGCCGATGAAGTGCGCACACTGGCGTCGCGTACCCAGTCGTCGACCGAAGAAATCCGCAACATCATTCAGCAGTTGCAGGGTGCGACCGAGGCTGCCGTGCAGCAGATGCAGGCCGGTCAGCAAAAAGCACAGGCGTGCATCAGTGCCGCTGGCGAAGCCTCGGGCAGTCTGTCGAGCATCAGTCAGGGCGTGGAGCGGATCGTGGAAATGAACACCCAGATCGCCAGCGCCGCCGTGCAACAGCATGCCGTGTCCGAAGACATCAACCGCAACGTGATGGGCATCCGCACCAGTTCGGGCACGCTGATGCAGGGCATCGAAAACAACGCAACCACGGCCAGCGAACTGGGCCGCGTCGCCAGCGAAATGCGCTCGGTGGTGTCGCGCTTCAAGCTTGGAGCGTGATTCGGGCTGAATAAACGTTCTCTGCTGAACGAACACGCTTTTGTGGGAGGCGGCTTCTCGCGCTTCCCCTTTTGCCACGTCAAATCGCTGTGTCGACGCACAGCGAATCTCCCTGAATCAGCGCTCTTGCCGCTGATTCTGTCTTTTTGGTCAAGTTATGCCTGATGTCGGCCGATAGCTCTGGCGCGCAGGTTTGCTGTTCATAAAAACAAATCTTCAGCTCTTTCGTTGCGCATAAAAAGCATATTCAGGAGATTGCATGAACAGCAGCTTTGCGAACATCAGCGTCAACATGAAGTTGGCCCTGGGCTTTGGGGCAGTCCTTTTCTTCACTGCCATACTCGCGCTCGTCGGCTGGACCAGCCTCGACAAACTCATCTACCGCACCGACAGAATCGGTGACATCACCCAACTCGGTAACAAACTGACCGACCTGCGCATTGCCCGTCTGCAGTACATGCTGACCGATGGCGACGAAACTGCAGCGCAGAACATGCAGGGCAAGCTGGATACCTTCAAGAAGCACCAGCAATCGCTGCTCAGCACGTTCACCAACCCGGTCAACGTCAAGCCTCTCAGTCAGCTCACCGACGTCATTCGCGCTTATGAAGCATCGTTGAACCAGATGCGGGCGGTCTACCAGACCAGCGCCAGAGTGCGTGCCGAGATGACGGCCAATGCCACGACGGCCACACAGTCGATCGATGCGCTCAACAGTGCCGTTTTGCAGATGGACCCATCGGACCCGGCCCGCTTCGATCAGGTCCAGTGGGTGAACACCGCTCGGCAGGACCTGACGCTGGTGCTTTATGAAGTGCGTGGTTACACCGGCAAGCCCGATGACAAATCAGAAAGGGCCGCCTTCCAGCAACTGGACACCGCCATCCAGCATCTGGACAGCCTCAAATCCACGTTTGGCGCGGCCAGAGTCGCGCAACTGGAGAACGGACTGCGCAGCTATCGCAGTTCGGTCGAAGCCTTCAAGGCCACAACCGTCGAAGCTGCAACCGTGCGCAAGGACCTGACCACGCAGGGCGCAACCATCGTCAAGCTGGGCGATGAGCTGTACGACCTGCAAATGAAACTCGGCGATGACGACACTGCTCAGGCGCGTAGCCTGCAGATCGGTTGCATCCTGCTGGTGCTGGTCCTTGGCATTCTGGCTGCGGTGATCATCACGCGTCAGATTACGCGTCCGTTGCAGGAAACCCTGGCGATTGTCGACCGCATTGCCTCGGGCGACCTGACGCACAACGAAGTCGTTACTCGTCGCGATGAACTGGGGGTGTTGCAACAAGGCATTCAGCGCATGGGTGCAACCCTGCGGGATCTGATCTCCGGGATTCGCGACGGCGTAACGCAGATTGCCAGCGCGGCTGAAGAACTCTCGGCGGTCACTGAACAGACCAGCGCTGGCGTGAATAGCCAGAAGGTCGAGACCGATCAGGTTGCCACCGCCATGCATGAAATGTCGGCCACGGTGCACGAGGTTGCACGCAACGCCGAGCAGGCGTCCGTAGCTGCCGCCGATGCCGACAAGGAGGCGCGCGCCGGTGACAAGGTCGTGGGTGAGGCCATCGGCCAGATCGAACGACTGGCTGCCGAGGTCGTGCGCTCATCCGACGCGATGACCGTACTCGAGCAGGAAAGCGACAAGATCGGCAAGGTCATGGACGTGATCAAGGCCGTGGCCGAACAGACCAACCTGCTGGCGCTCAACGCCGCCATCGAGGCAGCACGCGCTGGCGAGGCAGGTCGTGGGTTTGCTGTCGTGGCTGACGAAGTGCGAGGCCTTGCGCAGCGCACTCAGCAATCGACCGAGGAAATCGAAAGCCTGGTCGCCGGTCTGCAGAACGGCACCCGTCAGGTGTCGGAGATCATGCTCGGCAGCCGCACGCTGACCGACAGCAGCGTCGAGCTGACCCGCAAGGCCGGTGTGTCGTTGGAAAGCATCACCCGGACCGTGTCGAACATTCAGGCCATGAACCAGCAGATCGCTGCCGCCGCCGAGCAGCAAAGTTCAGTGGCCGACGAGATCAGCCGCAGCATCGTCAATGTGCGTGACGTGTCCGAGCAGACCGCAGAAGCCAGCGAAGAAACCGCCGCCTCCAGCGTCGAGCTGGCGCGTCTGGGTGGGCAGTTGCAGATGCTGGTCAGCCACTTTCGGGTGTGATGGCTGAATGTAAAGGGAACCTGTGAGGCGCGCTGCCTCGCAGGAAACACCCTTGCTGTGGGAGGCGCCACCACGTCTTCGACGTAGCGCTGTCGCGCGGTAAACACCGGGCGTCGTGGGAGCGGACTTGTCCGCGAATGCAGTATTTCAGCCACTGCATATGCGTCGGATGTACCGGCCTTTTCGCGGACAAGTCCGCTCCTACAAAAATCGCGTTTCTTCAGTAAGTTACAGGTAGTTTGATAAGAGGCGGCTTGCCGGCGATGCAGTCGACGCGGTATTTCAGGAAAATCGCATCATCGTTCATCGCCGGCAAGCCGCCTCCCACGGTCCCGTGTTTGCTACAAGACAGAGCTGTGCCAGATACACAGGGGCATCTCCCACAAAATCGCGTTCAGCAGGCCTTGCCGCCGCCGACGCATGCCTTCGTCGATGCGTTGGGCAGGTAAGCGTCGCGGATGCGCTGCAGTTCGCCGCGGCGCTGCATGTCGAGGATCGCGGCATTGATCTTCGGCAGCAGCGAGGCGTGCCTGTTCAACAGCATGATCGACAGACTCGACTCATTCAGGAGAGCGCCTCGCCGAAATCGGGCGGGATCTATCTGATGGGTAGTGGCGAGGTAGTCGTACAGGTCATCGACCATGGCGACGGCATTCACGCGTTTGTTGGCGAGCAACTCCAGCAGCGCCGAGTCTTCCGAGGTCTCAAGTCTGGTGATGCGCTTTTCCTCAAAGGCCGTGTCCAGTGCGCGGTAGGTATAACCCCGGATCATGCCGACCGTGACATCTCGCAGTTCACTCAATGGCACGCTTGAAAGTGGATCATCTGCGGCAAAGTACAAGTGTTCGCGTACCGCCAGATAAGGCACCGAGAATACATACTTGCTCGCGTCGTCTTCGCTGGTCCAGCCCGGTGACTCGGCATAACTGATATCGATCTGTTCTTTGTCCAGCATCACTTGCATGCGGTTGGCCGGATAGGACACAAACTGCACATCAATGGCCGCCTGTTTGAAGACCTGACGAGCGATATCGGTCGAGACGCCTCGCAGCGTGTTGTATTCGTCGGTATAAATGAAGGGGCGCCACTCTGTGCTGGCCGCCACGTAGGGCTGTGCCAGTGCTGTGGGTTGAAAACAGGCCCAGGCGCACGTCAGGACGAGAAAACGAAATACCTTCATTCACTATCCTTTCGTGGTTTATCCATACGCAGTGGGCCGTTAAGCCTTTATATACCTTCGTATATGACACCCATACTTTCGGGTCTGCACCGTCTACGTTTGCAGGTTTTAAACACCTGTCAAAAGTCTATAAGCTTTTATACAACGAGTGGTTAAACACTCACTGCCCTTTTTTATGTATCCGCTGACAGTCCGTTTTCTGAAACGCTGCCGGCGCGTACCCGTGCAGCCGCGTCGAGGTGAGCCCATGCAGTCTATTTTCGAGTCCGGCAAGCGTCTGCGAGTCTCCCGATATGGCGACGCCAGAGCGCGCACACCTTATGGGGTCGATATCGTCTGCCTGGGCCTGCTGGCAATGGTCGTTGCGTTGCTGCTGCACGGTGTCGGACAGATGTTCCAGCCGCTGTCGCTGCTGACCTCAAGCCCGATGACCCTGGACCCGGCGAACCTGCCGGAATACGCACTGCGCACCACGCTGCGCATGTTCATCGCCCTCGCGGCCTCGCTGGTCTTCACCCTGGTCGTGGCCACACTGGCCGCCAAAAGCCGCAAGGCCGAACAGGTGATCATTCCGGCGCTGGATATTCTGCAATCGGTCCCGGTGCTCGGCTTTCTGACCTTTACCGTGACCTTCTTCATCGGCCTGTTTCCGGGGCGGCAGCTGGGCGTCGAATGCGCAGCGATCTTTGCCATTTTTACCAGTCAGGCCTGGAACATGGCGTTCAGCTTTTATCAGTCGCTGCGCACGGTGCCCAATGACCTGAGTGAAGTCAGTCGTCAGTTCGGCCTGTCGCCGGTACTCAGGTTCACCCGTCTGGAACTGCCGTTCGCCATTCCGGGGCTGGTCTGGAACATGATGATGTCGATGTCCGGCGGCTGGTTCTTCGTGGTGGCCTGCGAGGCGATTTCGGTCGGCGACACCACCGTCAATCTGCCCGGCATCGGCTCGTGGCTGGCGCTGGCGATCGAGCAGAAAGACCTGACGGCGATTGCCTGGGCCGTCGCGGCCATGGCACTGGTGATTCTGGCCTACGACCAGTTGCTGTTCCGGCCGGTCGTGGCTTGGGCGGACAAGTTTCGTTTCGAGCAGACCGCTTCGCAAAAGCGCCCTCGCTCGTGGATGTACAGCCTGCTGGGCCGCTCCCGACTCGCGCCGCTGCTGGGCACTGTGCTGGCCGCGCCCTGGAAGGGCCTGATGCTGATCAATGGGCGCGGTTTGACGCGCTTCTGGAACGTCAAGCCTGCGCCGGGTGTCAGCCGGTTCCTCGATACTGCCTGGCTTGGGCTGGTGATTGCCGGTTGCCTGGCAGCCAGCATCTGCCTGTTCCGGTTCATCGAAGCGTCGCTCGGGTTCGGCGATCTGGCCACCGCGCTCGGGCTGGGACTGACCACCATGCTGCGGGTGATCGTGCTGATCATCGTGGCCAGTGTGATCTGGGTGCCGATTGGCGTGTGGATCGGTCTGCGCCCGGTGTGGGCCGAGCGGCTGCAACCCGTCGCGCAGTTTCTGGCGGCCTTTCCGGCGAACGTGCTCTTTCCGTTTGCCGTGATCGCCATTGTCGGTCTGCACCTTAACCCCGATATCTGGCTGTCGCCGCTGATGGTGCTCGGCACCCAGTGGTACATCCTGTTCAACGTCATCGCCGGGGCCAGCGCCTTGCCGACCGACCTGCGCGAAGCGGCCACCCTGTTCAACATGCGCGGTTGGCAGTGGTGGCGTCGGGTGGCGTTGCCGGGCGTATTTCCCTACTACGTTACCGGCGCGCTGACAGCGTCGGGCGGTTCCTGGAACGCCAGCATCGTAGCCGAGGCCGTGTCCTGGGGCGACAAGCATCTGGAAGCCGCCGGTCTGGGTTCGTACATCGCCAACGCCACTCAGGCAGGTGATTACGCACGGGTCGCGCTGGGCATTGCCGTCATGTCGGTCTTCGTGATCGCGTTCAACCGGTTGCTGTGGCGCCCGCTGTACGGGTTCGCTGAGCGACGTCTGAGTCTTGTGTGATGTTTGTTGTGTGGAGGATGCCACGATGATGGCTGTCGAAAAGCGTTGCCTGGTGGATGTGCAGAAGGTTCGTCATGTGTACGGCAAGGCCAGCAAAGAGCGGCTGGTGCTGGACGACGTGACGCTGCAACTCAACGAAAACGAAATCATCGGCCTGCTGGGTCGCTCCGGCTCGGGCAAATCCACGCTGCTGCGTTCCATTGCAGGGCTGGTGGTGCCGACCGAAGGGCAAGTGATTTTCCCTGGGCGTACGCCGGGCAAGGCCATGTCAGTGGGCATGGTGTTCCAGAGCTTTGCATTGTTTCCGTGGCTGACGGTGCTGGAGAACGTCGAGGTCGGGCTCGAGGCCCAAGGCGTTCCGGCTCAACAGCGCCGCAAGCGGGCGTTGGCGGCCATTGACCTGATCGGTCTGGACGGTTTCGAGAGTGCCTATCCCAAGGAGCTGTCGGGCGGCATGCGCCAGCGGGTCGGCATGGCGCGTGCGCTGGTGATCGACCCTGACGTGCTGCTGATGGACGAACCGTTCTCGGCGCTCGACGTGCTGACCGCCGAAACCCTGCGCACCGATCTGCTGGACATGTGGAGCGAAGGCCGCATGCCCATCAAGTCGATCCTGATGGTGACGCACAACATCGCCGAAGCGGTGCTGATGTGTGATCGCATCCTGCTGTTCTCGTCCAATCCGGGGCGGGTGATCAGTGAAATCAAGGTGGATCTGCCTCAGCCGCGCAACCGTCAGGACCCGGTCTTTCAGGCGCTGGTCGAAGACATCTACGTGCTGATGACCCAAGACAGTGACGCAGGCGAAACCCGTCAGGGCGTGTTCCCGGGAACCGGGCTGGGCATGGTGCTGCCGCACGTGTCCACCAACGCGCTGGCCGGTCTGATCGAGGCGATTCATGCGCCGCCCTACGGCATGAAGGCCGACCTGCCGGAGCTGGCCGGTGCGCTGCATTACAACGCGGACGAGCTGTTCCCGATTGCCGAAGTCCTGCAACTGCTGCGTTTCGCCGAACTCAAGGGCGGCGACATTCGTTTGCTGCCTGCGGCCAACCGTTATGCACTGGCGGACGTGGATGAGCGCAAGCATCTGTTCGCCCAGCACTTGCTGAGCTTCGTGCCGCTGGTGGCGCATATTCGCCGGGTGCTGGATGATCGTTCGACGCACACGGCTCCTGCACGCCGCTTTCGGGATCAACTGGAAGACTTCATGTCCGAAAGCGATGCCCGCCAGACGCTGGATGCGGTGACGCAGTGGGGACGTTACGCCGAGCTGTTTGCCTACGATGAACTGGCGGATCAGTTCAGTCTGGATAACCCATCCTGAGGCGTGTCGGCGCATACTGCGCTGGCCCTTTGAACGAGCGAGAGGTTGCAGATGCGCGAGCCTGAATCCTTTGGCAAGGCTGCGATGGCGATCCGGCTGGCCGCCTTGCTGGGGCTGGCCGTGGTGATCGCGATTGCCGACACCCTGACCGATCTGGAAATTGCTGTCGGCGTTTTCCAGATCGCCGTGGTGCTCATGGCGGTCCGGTTTCTGCCGGTTGCCGGTGTGATCGCCATCGCGCTGACCTGTATGGCGCTGACGGTGCTCAGCTACGAGTTGACGATTTCCCGAGGCAGCGAGGCGGCGCTGATCAACTGCATTATCAGTCTGGCGGCGATTGCGATGGTGACCTATCTGGCGCTGCGCATGGCGGTGGCGATCCGCTCCGTTCACGAGGCGCGCTCACAACTGGCGCAGATCGCCCGGGTCAACATGCTGGGTGAGCTGACTGCGTCCATCGCCCATGAAATCAATCAGCCGCTGTCGGCCATCGTCACCAGTGGCAATGCGTGCACACGCTGGCTGGCTGCCGAGCCGGTCAATCTGGACCGGGCGCGGCAGGCACTCGCGCGCATGATCGGCGATGCCAACCGGGCGGGCGATATCATCGTGCGGGTGCGGGCGCTCGCCAAGCGCTCGGCGGCGCACAAGGAATGGATCAACGTGGCCGATACCGTGGCCGAAATCGTATCGCTGGCCCACAGTGAAATCGACGAGCAGCAGGTCGTGCTCACGGTCGAGGTGTCGGAGGGGTTGCCGCCGCTGCTGGCAGACAGGGTTCAGATCCAGCAAGTGCTGCTGAACCTGATGCTCAACGCGGTGGACGCGATGCGCAGGGTCGAGCCCGGTCAGGCGCGGCTGGAGGTGAAGGTGGATGTGAACGCAGGCGGAGAGGTGAAGTTTTCGGTGCGTGACAATGGCATGGGCGTGGCGCTGGAAAACATTGATCGTATCTTCGATGCGTTCTACACGACCAAGGAGGAGGGCATGGGGATTGGTCTGGCGATCAGCCGGTCGATTATCGAAGCACATGGCGGGCGCATCTGGGTGATGCCCGAGCCGTCAGTCGGTGCTACGTTTCACTTCACCCTGCCCACCGGAAAGATGGACACCTGATGAACACGACCGACCCCGCTGCGCAGGCTGAAGAGCCGATCATCTACGTGATCGACGACGACCTGTCGGTGCGCACTTCGCTGGAAGACTTGCTGGCCTCGGTCGGGCTGCGCAGCCTGCTGTTCGGCTCCACCCAGCAGTTCATGGACACGCCCCGGCCCGATGCGCCGGGTTGTTTAATTCTGGACATTCGCATGCCGGGCATGAGCGGTCTGGATTTTCAGGAGCAGATGGCGCGTTCGGGGATTTTTCTGCCGGTCATTTTCATCACCGGGCACGGCGACATTCCGATGTCGGTGCGCGCCATGAAAGCCGGTGCGGTGGAGTTTCTCACCAAACCGTTTCGCGAGCAGGACCTGCTGGACGCCATTCAGCAGGGCCTGGCGCTGGACCGCGTGCGGCGCCAGAACGCGGCGGTGCAAGCCGAGCTGCAGCGCAGGCATGCGAGCCTCAATGCGGGCGAGCAGCAGGTCATGGCGCTGGTGGTCGCCGGTCTGCTGAACAAACAGATAGCCGCCCGACTGAACGTCAGCGAAATCACCGTCAAAGTCCGCCGCGGCTCGGTGATGCGCAAGATGGAAGCCGATTCACTGGCCGAGCTGGTGAGGTTTGCCGAGCGTTTGCAGACAGGTGATTGAGTGCGTGAAGCGGACGCAGAGCGTCCTGAGCTGCATTCCCACGCTGGAGCGTAGGAACGATCAGGGATCTCGGGCACGCTGAGCGGACGCAGCACACGGTGCTAATTCACCAATTCCGGCAGCACATAGTTCTTCACCACAAACAGCGAGCCTTCGGTACTCAGGTGCCCCGAATCGATCTGCAGCAGCGAGTCGGTATCTTCGAGCCGCACGAGGCAGGCATCGGCCACGCAGAGTCTGTCGATCAGGGAGACGAACTGGATATCCGCCGACGCCGCCAGTTGCCGGGTCGCCTGATCCACCGCCATGACGCTCTGGTCGAGGGCCGGGTCGCTGATGTGTGATTCATTCAGCCCCCAATGGCGGCTGGCGATGACGCTGGGCAGCGACGGACTCCACTGGGGCAGAGGACCGATCAGCACCACGTGTTTCACGCCGTAACCCTTGAGCCGGATCGCGATGCCGTTCCAGTCGGTCTTGTCGTGTCCGTCCTTTTGCGCGATGACCACGATATCGGGGTGCAGCGTTTCGATGCTGTGCAGGGCCAGTCTGTTGGAATAGTCGCAGGCCCGGCTGGTCGGCGATGTGCGGCCTTGATGGACGCTCAGGCTGGGACGGCAACTGGCGGACGCGACCTGATAGAACGGCGTGTCTCTGGTCAGCAGGGTGCGCAGACCGAGCGACAACGCCTGTGCATGTGAGTCGCCCCACAGGAATACGCCGCCTTCGCCTTGTTTGCGCGTACACGACTCATCGATGCCCGACTGCCCGCGCTGAGTGAATGCAGAAAACGCGTCGCACTTGAGCCAGTAAGGCTCGTACAGATTCTGCTGCCGATTCACGTAGTCCTGAATGAACGACGCTTTTTCGGACAGGCTGATCTCGCGCATCGGCGAGACCACGCCTTGTGTCGCACTCACTGCCGCGCCGCCGACGAACACCATGGCAACCAGCGTACCGAGTGTGGCGAACCTCCAGCGGGCACCTTCGCGCCAACGGCCTGTGGGCCTTTCGATCAGTCCGTACGAAGCCACACTCAGCAGGAAGGCCGCGCTCATGCCCAGCAGCACATTATCGGTATCGCCCAGCCAGCCGGCGTAGTTCATCAGCACCACCACCGGCCAGTGCCAGAGGTACAGCGAGTACGACAGCTTGCCGGTCCATTGCGACAGCGCATTGGTGGTCAGAAACGAGTCCTGCCGGGCAGCGATGATCACTGCGAATGTTCCCAGCACAGGTAACAGGACCAGATAGCCCGGCCACAGGTCCTGCACCGACACCAGAAAGAAACTCGCCATCATCAGCGCCAGCCCGACGCCTTCCAGCATGCGCTTCTGAGCGCTGCGCAGCTTGAAGGGAAACAGGCAGGCCACGCCGCCCAACAGCAACTCCCAGGCCCGGGTCGGCAGCAAATAGAACGACGCCTCGGGCCAGCGTGCTGAAGCAAACACGCACAGCGCGAAGCCGATCACGCTGCCGACCAGAATCCACCAGCGCAGATTCCTCAGCGCCACGAAGCGACTGAGCACCAGCAAGGTGATCGGGTACAGCAGATAGAACTGCCATTCCACCGACAGCGACCAGGTGTGCAGCAGCCATTTCTCATGGGCATTGGCAGTGAAATAACCCGCTTCGCGCCAGTAGATGAAGTTGGAGACGAAGCCCAGGCTGCTCGCGACATGCGTGCCCAGAGCGCTGTAATCCAGCGGCAGCAGGTAGAACCAGCCCAGCGACAGCAAGACGATGCACACCACCGCCAGCGCGGGAATGATGCGCCGCGCCCGTGATCGATAGAATGCAGTCAGGCTGAAGGTGCCATTCTGGAAGCCGCGCAGAATGATGCCGGTGATCAGGTAGCCCGAAATCACGAAAAACACATCCACCCCCGCAAAGCCGCCCGGCAGCCAGGCGGGATGGAAGTGGAACAGCAGCACAGCGAGAACCGCGATGGCACGCAGGCCATTGATGTCTTTTCTGAAGTCCATGGGAGAGTGCCGGCCAGTGGATGATCGGGGTGATTGAGCGGCGGATTCCGCCAGGTCTTGCGGCAAACTCCGGACCGTGGGAGGCGGCTTGCCGGCGATGCAGTCGACGCGGTATGTCAGGAAAATCACGCCATCGTTCATCGCCGGCAAGCCGCCTCCCACAGTCCGGGTTTGCTGTGCGAAAGCGCTATGTCGAAGACGTGGTGGGGCTTCCCGCAAAGTGGTGTTTTTTCAGTCGATCAGGTGTCGCCTGGTCGTCAGTCCTCGCAAACTATTCTTTTCGAACCATCTGCCCGCCATGACTCACCGGGTTCAGCCGGATGATCTTGGGAAAGTTGATCAGGTTGATCGACGCCGAACACTGACCACCTTCACAGCGCCAGGACTGACGGCTGTCCACTTCGCCGCGTTCGGCATACGCGGTGTCGATCATGCGCACCGGGCCGTTCATGCTGCCCTGACTGACCACCTGCACATCACGCGGCTTGCCGATGGCCCAGGCCACCAGCACCCGCTCATTGCCCTTGGTGAAGTGCAACTGATAGAGGTTCTGCTCCAGCGAACTGGCCTGAGCGTCGTAAGTGAAGTCGCGAATTACCGGTGCGATGGCTTTCATCATGGTGTAGGCGGGTTTGGGCGAGAGGTCTTCGTTGAGCAGGCCGAAGTTGTGTTCCTGGTCATAGCGATCCGGACCATCGTTGTAGAGGTCGAACCACCACATGCCTTTGACGTTGGGAATGGTGCGGGCCAGAAAGTAGATCCGCGCCATGTACAGCGCCTGGGTTGTCTCACTCTTGCCGCATGGCCCCTGATGGCTGGGCCAGCCCATTTCGGTCAGGTAGATCGGCACGTCTCGACCAGCCTTGGTGCGGATGTACTGCTCGTAGTCGGCCATCCAGCCCACCCAGGCTTCAGGTGTATTGCCATCGGTTGCCGAGCAGTGGACGTAGGGATGCACGGACAGACCGTCGACCAGGTCCAGCGCGCCGCTTTCGATCAACGGGTCGGCGAAACCGAACCTCATGCCGTCGGGCGTCACCGAGCCTGCCAGAATCTTCGCTGGCGGGCCGGTGACGTTGCGTGTGTTCTTGCGAATCACAGGCACGGTTTTCTGCACCAGCGTCACGTAATCCAGCGCCAGCTGAGGGTCGTCGGAGGCCTCCAGGTCCCACTCGTTCCAGATCTCGTAGTAACTGATGCGGTTGCCCAACTGGCGGGTGACGTAATCGACGTAATTCAGAAACGCGCTCATCACCACCGGGTCCCGGGGCTTCTTGTTGTCGTGAAAGTAGGTGCTGTAACCCAGTATCGCCAGGCGGCTCATGTCCAGCTCGCGGGCGATGGTCAGGTAGTTGCGCCAGTTGTCGGTGATGCGTAACTCGTGAGGGTAGGGTGCCGCAGTTGACCAGAACGCATCGTCCTTGACCGAGTTGAAGCCGGCCTGGGCGGTCAGGTCCAGCGGTTGTTTAAGCTTGCGGTCGAAGTTCATCAGGTGCGTCGCGATGCCGACGATAAAGGGCGATTCGGCCTGAGCCACAGGTACACCGCTCAGGCAGCCCAGCAGCAGGAGACACGCGGTGTGGCGTAAAACGCGCTTCATGGCGGCCTCCTCAGCGCAGGTTGGGCAGGGCGGTCAGCTGCAGTTCGGCCGGTCTGGACGTCACGGCCTCCTGCTTTGCGGTGATGACATAACCGATGGCCAGGCCTGCAAACAGATTGGCCACGGCGACTTCGAACATGTCCGTGGTCCAGCTGATCAGGCACCAGCAGACACTGATCGACAGCAGCATGCGACCGACCCGGCTTTCATCCTCGATCAGCTTGAACAGCAGTGGAATCTGCAGGGTGTACAGCAATCCGCCGACCACGCCGAGCATCGCCCACAGGTACAGGGCCGAGTTGTCCATGCCGAGAAAGATTTCAGAGCCTTCCACCGGGAAAATGCCCATGGTGCTGCCGACCATGCCGAAGCCTGCGCCGGTCAGCACCCAGCCTTCGCGGATCAAGGCGTTGATCACGTTGGGCCAGGTGTTGATCAGCCGGTCATAGAGCGATGCCAGCGAGCTTCCGCTGCTGCTGACCGTGAGTGCGTCGAAGCTCATGACCATGCCAAGCGTTGGCAGCAACAGCCCGATGAACACCACCAGCACGCACAGAATCCGGCAGGTCCAGCTCATGCGCTGAATCATCAACAGGCCCATGGTCAGGGCGAACGCCCCGGCCGGCGCTTTACTGGTGGTCAGCACAATGGCGTAGAGCGCCACCGCACTGAGCAGCATCATCACCAGTCGCGAGCGCAGGAACATGAACAGGTACAGGGTGTAAAAGGCGATCAGGATCGACAGCACATTGGACACCCGCGCAAAGCCTGCGACGCGGTCCACGTCGTCCGCGCTCCACGTGGTGTTGGCACTCAGCTCGGTTTCGCCGACGTTGTAGCTGTAGCCCTTCCACGGCACGGCAGTGAGTTTGTCCAGCGCCACCCCGGCCAGCGAGGCGAGCAGGCAGAAACCGATGGCCCAGCACAGCAGCTTTCTGCGATGGATCAGGTGCTCGCTGCACACCAGGCCGAACACCAGCGGGCTCAGGGCGAACAGGCTGAAGGCCAGGTTGTGCGGACTGGCGCGGTGCAGCATGGCGATCAGCCCGGAAACCGCCCACACGATGACGAAGGTCCAGAACAGCCGTCCGGCCTTGAAGGTCCGCAGCTCCAGCGCGAACAACAGGATGCAGGCGACTTTGGGCAGATAGAGCAGCGGGCTGATACCGGCCTTGTCGAAATAGAAGCGCAAGGCCCCGGAAAAGGTCTCGACCAGAATCAGGCTGATCGCGACCAGCACGACCACGGTGGATTTATCGAAGGAAATGATCGACGACGAATCGCCGGCGCTTTTCGCTGGATTCAGCTCCATGATGTCTGCCTTCTGAATGGCGTCAGGAAATTCGAACGGACAAAGCTACCGCCCGACGACCGCGACAGGCGGGTCGATAGAAGGGGAAGCCTTTGGGAATGAAGAGAAGTCTGGAGCGAATGCTCGCAACGGCGTGACAAGACGTATATCAGTCGCAGTTCGGGAAACTGTCAATTAATTCGTCAGGATTGGCGGATTATCCGATGAGTGCCGCACCCCTGGGGGTGACGCAAAGCATGGCACGATCAGCGTACGTGAGATATCTGATCGTCCCCACGCTCTGCGCTCATCGTTATACAAGTCCGCAAGACGCGCAAAACGTGGGCCTAAACGAAAGTGACTGACTGAATGCATACCCCGTGGGAGGCGGCTTGCCGGCGATGGCGTCAGTTCAGTCACTGACAGGTCGCCTCAGAAAAAGCATCGGCGGCAAGCCGCCTCCCACAGTCCGTGGTCGCAGTAAGACTCGGGTATAACGCTGAGCACAAGCATAGGCATGATCAGCGTGCTTGAGATTACGCTGATCGTTCCTACGCTCTGCGTGGGAATGCCGCCCAGGACGCTCCGCGTCCGGTTTGTACTGTGACGCGGAGCGTGTGCATGATCACCTATCAGGGGTATTTGCGACGATCAGGCGCTGGCGGGAAGTACTGGTACAGCCACGTCTCGCTCAGTGTGCGGTCGCCGGTACGGATGAACATGCGCATCTCCACCGGGTCCACCGAGTCGCTGTCGGGCACCCAGTCGAAGGTGATCCGGTAACCCTTGATGTCCGGCAGCACGAGGATGTTGAAGTCCTGCACCTTGCCGTGGGTCACGGTCACGATCGGCTCGATCCCGGTGCCTTCCGGCAGACGGTCCAGACCGCCGCCATGGAAGTCCACCGCGAAACGGCGGGCCCAGGTTTTCGGGTAATGCTCGCCCGGTGCCCAGCCTTCCAGGAAACCACCCATGCCCGAACGTGTCGCGTGAACCTGCGCCAGCGGCGTGCTCACCGGCGGCAGCGGGCTCCAGAACAGCTTGTAGCCGTAGTTCATCGAGTCGCCAGCCTTGACCGCTGTCTTCGGTGTCCAGAAGACCACGATGTTGTCCATCGTCTCGCCGGTGGTCGGCAGTTCCAGCAGGCTGACCTCGCCTTCGCCCCACGGGGTGATCGGCTCGACCCACAGGCTTGGACGGCGGCTGTACCAGACCACGGTGTCCTGATAGCTGGAGAACTCGTGATCACTCTGCACCAGACCGAAACCTTTCGGGTCGTTGTCAGAGAACGCGCTGAACTGCGGTTTGACCGGATTGTTCAGCGGGCGGCAAATCCATTCGCCATTGCCACGCCACATCGACAGACGATCCGAATCATGAATCTGCGGGTGAATGGTGTCGCACATGCGGCGTTCGTGGGTGCCGCAGCTGAACATGCTGGTCATCGGCGAAATGCCGAGCTGCTGGATGTCCACACGGGCGTTGATGTGCGCGTCGATCTCCATCACCACCTGCCCGGATTGACAGTCGATGTCGAAGCGATAGGCACCGGTCGCGCTCGGCGAGTCGAGCAGGGCGTAGACCACGAAGCGGGTGGCGTTCTTGTCCGGCGTTTCGAACCAGAACTTGGTGAAGTCCGGGAATTCTTCCTGACGCTTGGCATAGCTGTCGATGGCCAGGCCGCGTGCAGACAGACCGTACTGCTTGTTGCTGTCGACTGCGCGGAAGTAGCTGGCGCCCAGGAACGAGACCACGTCATTGATGGCGATTTCAGGCGCCTTGAACAGCTTGAAGCCGGCAAAGCCCAGATCGCCTTTCACCAGATTCTTGTCGATGCCGCTGCTTTCGTAGTTGAACAGGTCGTGGCGGAAATGCACTTCGCGCGCCTGCTTGTTCTGCGGATCGACGCTGTACATGCGCACGGGCGTCTTGAAGCCCGCGCCGACGTGGAAGAAATGCACGTCCAACTGGCCGTGAACGTCTTTCCACAAGGAATGTTCCGGGTCGTAGCGAATGGCATTGAATTGCTGTGGCGTGAGGTTCGCCAACACCGGTGGCAACACCTGCTTGGTGCTCACATAACCTTTGCCAGCCAGCTTCTTCGCGTGAGCTTGCAACTCTGCAAAATCGAAGTGCTCGATTTCACCATCAGCGGCTGCCGCCAGTGCGCGTGCAGCAAAAAGCCCTGAAGCCGACACGCTGCTATAAGCGGCCAACGCCATGGAAGCTTTCAGGAGATTCCTGCGATTCATAAGGGTGAAGCCTCTAGGTAATTCTGTGCGTCCTGCACAAAAAATGGCGCGCCAACGACTCCTTGCCGAACGCAAACTACCCACAACAGATAACAAAGACGAGATCCGGTTCGGAAATAGACCGAAAAAAAACGCCGCTCATGCTGAATGAAAACGGCGTTACAAGCATAAATCGGGCGATTTTCAGGTCTGTGTCGGTTGACCGATCACGCTCATCGCCGCTTGGCGCAAGGCCTGCAAGCGGTTTGAGTGCAAATAGCCATCCCGCCTGATCTTTTTTCAGAGCGCCGAGAGCGTAGTGGCTATGCAATATCCAGCAATCATTTTGCTGACAGACTGACCCGCCAGACACGCGCCAAAAGCACGATGGCGCGCTTATTGAGCAACCTTCAAGGGCCTCCCAAGTGTCCTCATGTCCACCAGTAGCGCACCAGGTGGAAGAAGATCGGCGCGGCGAAACACACCGAATCCAGTCGGTCGAGCATGCCGCCGTGGCCTTCGATCATGTGGCCCCAGTCCTTCACGCCCCGGTCGCGTTTGATGGCCGACATTACGATGCCGCCTGCAAAACCCAGCAGGTTGATAAGCAGTGCGATCAGTGCCGATTGCCACGGGTTGAACGGCGTGATCCAGAACAGCGCGCCGCCGATCAGCGACGCCAGAGCGATGCCGCCGACGAAGCCTTCGACCGTCTTGGAGGGCGACAGGTTGGGCGCGATCTTGCGCTTGCCGAACAGCTTGCCGCACACGTACTGCAGCACGTCCGAGATCTGCACCACGATCACCAGATAAGCGATCAGCAACAGGTTGCGGCCTTCGTAACCGGCGATCTCAAGGGTCAGCAGCGCAGGCACGTAGGACACGCAGAACACCGCGATCATCAAGCCCCACTGCACTTTCGAGGCACGCTCCAGGAAGTGTTTGCTGTCGCCGCCCAGTGACGCAAGGATCGGCAGCAGCAGGAACACGTAGACCGGAATGAAGATCGAGAACAGCCCGTACCAGTTCATGGCGATCAGCACGTATTGCAACGGCAACGCCAGATAGAACGCGGCCACCAGTGCGGGGTAATCGCTGCGTCGGGTCGGTGTCAGGGTCAGGAATTCGCGCAAGGCGTAGAACGACACCGCATAGAACAATAGGATGACGGCACCCTGGCCCAGCCAGAAGGCGATGCCGATCACCAATACCATGACCCACCACGCATTGATGCGCGCGTTCAGGTTGTCGATGACCGAGTTCGGGCCGCCCGCCCGACGCTTGAGAACGTAGCCGATCAGCGAGGCCAGCAGCAGAACAGCGCCGATGCCCATGAACAGCAGTTGAGTCTGGTTATCCATTACAGCGGCTCCGGTGCCAGGGCCAGCAGTGCATCACGACTGCGGGCGAGGAATTGCTCTTTGCTTTCTTCACTGTCCAGCCGCAGCGGTGCGCCGAAGCTGGTTGTGCATAACAACGGCAGCGGCAGCATTCGGCCTTTGGGCATGACCCGGTTCAGGTTGGATATCCACACGGGGACCAGATCCACCTGGGGATAACTTTTTGCCAAGTGATACAGCCCGCTCTTGAACGGCAGCAGGCCTTCATCCGGGTTACGTGTGCCTTCAGGAAACAGGATCAGTGAGTCCCCGTGTTCCAGCGCCTCGAGCATGGGTTGCAGCGGATTGCTGTCGGGCGTACTACGGGTGCGGTCCACCAGTACGCCGTTGAACACACGGTTGATGATGTAGCGGCGCAACGGACTGGACTGCCAGTAATCGGCACCGGCAACAGGCCGGGCGGTTTTGCGCAAGGCGGGCGGCAGTGACGCCCAGAGCAGTACAAAGTCGCCGTGGCTGCTGTGATTGGCAAAGTAGATCCGCTGCCGGGGTTCAGGCGTACAGCCCAGCCACAGGCTGCGAGCACCCGTAATGCTGCGCGCACCCGCAGTGATGATCGTGGCGACCAGAGGTTCGAACATGACAATTCCTATTGAGCGAAGGACAGCCAGGGAAAGATAAAGATGATGCCCAGCAGCCAGAGCAGCTGCAGCACGATGTAACGGACCTGCAGACGCAACTGCCGAAGCGCGCCCTGAGTGCGCAGCGCCCAGTTGCGGCCGCCTTTGTCTGCAGGCTGCAGTTTGAGGTCGGCCAGGACCTGATCGAGCTCCTGAGTGCGATCACTCAACTGGCTGGGACGGTCAGCCATGTGCTGGAACAGATCAGCATCGAACGCGACCCTGAACGCCTGGGATTTAGCCAGCGCCCCGGTCAGGACCATGCAGGCCACAAACACCATCATCAGAAGGCTTGCAGAACCTATCCACAGCTGCACCAGGCCAAACAACAGGCTCAACAGCAAAAGCCCTGTGGATAAATAGTCCAGCGACTTGCCGCGCCGTAGCAGCGCGGCAACCACGTGCAGCTGCATTTCCAATGACATGAATGAGCACTCCTGTGATTGAGCGGGTTCTTACAGCCTGCGCAAAGCTATTGTGGGAAGCGCCACCACGTCTTTCGACGTAGCGCTGTCGTGCAGTAAACACCGGACTGTGGGAGGCGGCTTGCCGGCGATGAACGATGACGCTATTTTCCTGAAGTACCGCGTCAACTGCATCGCCGGCAAGCCGCCTCACACAAAAGGTGTTCATTCAGCAGATTACGTGTTGTTTGATCAGAGGCGGTTTGCCGGCGTTGAGCCTCCCACACATCCTGTGTCATCTCATGGCCCGCGGTGTCTCGGCTACAGGCGCTTTGACTGAATAGCCTGCGAAGGCATTTAAGATATCCACATGCCCGCTACGCAGGACGACACTTGGCCTCGCCTGACGAATCAACTCGACTGCGTTATCCACAGAACTCGCTCTTGCGGTGAGCAACAGCCACGCGGCCACCGCCATTGCGCTGCGCGAATAGCCTAGCGCGCAGCACACCAGCAACGAGCCGTTTGAGCGCAGACGCTCGATGGCTTCAGCAGCAAGTTGGCATTGCTCGACGGTCAGCGGTACCAGATCCAGTGCAGCGACCTGTTGATAACTTTGCGTACCCACTTTCAGCGGCAACTCAGCACACATATCCACAACCGCTTTGAACGGTTGCAACTGTTCTTGATTAGGTATTCGGCCTAGCCAGATGTTGTCCACGACCTGATCGGGATCAGGCCTTTGCCTTGTCCACACCCTTGAATTTATCCACGCGCCGATCAGATAGGGTGCAAACAGCCAACACGCAGCTGGGGATAACTTCCCGTTGGCACGTTTTTGAAAACCAGCGGCCCCGAACACAAGGTAATTCAGCGCGACCATCAGCAGGGACAGCGCAGGCCATGCCAGCCACATCCAGCCGCCGCCCAAGGTAAACACGGGTGTCGCCAGCAGCAGTGCGCCGATGCCGTAATACAACGCCAGCTTGAGACGCTGCGGCTGTCGGGTCAGTCGTGCGGCCAGCAGCGGGCTGCGACCCTCATCCGGCCAGAGCCATATGCACAGCCAACCGGCCAGTGCGCCTGTGGGTAAGTCGATGAAGTGATGCTGATACGTGGTCAGCACCGACACGCCAATCAACGCGAACCAGCTGTGCAACAGCCAGCGCCACGCCACGTGAAAGTGCCGCGCATAGCGGTCGTAGCAGACCCACAGCACCACCAGCAGCGCGATATGCAACGAGGGCGCCTGATTGAACGGCTTGTCGAACCCGGCCAGCACTGCGAACAGCCAGCCGAACAGGCCATCCAGTTCCGGGCGTTCAAAGGTGAAGCGCAGCGGCCAGAGCAGAAAGCAGGTGACTGCGATCAGTTGCGCGCTGAACAGGCGCAGCGCGTGGGTATCCAGCTCACGGCGCGTCAGGCAGGCCAGCAGCGAGAAGCCGTAAAGCAGGTCGATGGACCAGTAGGGCACGATGGTCCAGGCCCAGAACGGCATATGGCTTTCCCAGCCGAACGCCATGCTGCCGACGTCACTGCGTTGGGCCGTATACCACGTGGCAAAGCCGTAGCTGGCGAAAAAGAACGGCGCCAGCACCAGCAGCCAGACCACCGCTCTTTTCCACAGGCCCGGCTCGCGAAACGCGTTCACTGGATGCGCTGCGCGAGGGACACCGTGAAAATCCCCCATTCATCCACACGCTGGGTGATTTTGCGAAAGCCTGCGGCCTCGACCAGTTGATCCATCTCAGACTGGCTGCGACGGCGCATGACCCAGGCCTGCCCCTGACGATGGCTGGTCAGGGCGCGGGCAATCAATTCCAGCTGCGGGTGCCATGGCTGACCGGTGTACACCAGATAACCGCCAGGCTCGACAGCGGCTGCCAGCCCGGCCAGCGAATCGCCGACCATCTGATTGCTGGCGAACAGCTCATACAAACCCGAGACCACGGCCAGCGTGGGTTTGGGGTCCAGCGCTGCCAGGTCGGCGCGGTCGAAGGCATCGCCCTTGACGAAGCGTGCGACGTCTTCGAGGTCTTTCTGCTCGATCAGCAGGCTGCCGTCGCGCACGTTGATGTCGCTGTAGTCACGCAGCAGGATCGACTCCGGTAGCGGTTCCACGCCGTGCAGCGATTCCAGGATGTAACGGCCATGCCCGGCGGCGATATCGACGATACGCACCGGCTTGCCCTGATTGCGCAGGTGCGCCATGGCCAGACGCAGCAGTTCTTCGGCGTGCAGCTTGCGCTGACGGATACCGCGCCAGCCGATGGACTCGAGATAGTTCTTGTCGATCATCCGGCCCAGCGCGCCGGTGCCGGTGGGTTTGTTGCGGTAGACGTAATCCAGCGTGCTGCCGGAATCGAAGCCGGTGTCAAAACCCAGCTTCACACCTGTGGATAACTTGCTGCCCAAGCGCATGCTGGCGCGCGTCATGCGCCAGTACAGGTCGCGCAACGAGTTGTGCGGCAACGGCGCGGCCAGTTCCTCGGACTCGGCGCAGGTGACACCCAGCGTGTCGGCATCGAGCAGGGAAGGGCGCGCCACCGGGGTCTCGAAGGTCTGCAGCACGAAGCGTCGTGCACGGCTGATCGCCAGATGACGGTCCCGCTCGCCCAGCGTGTCGTGGAAGAACCCCGGCAGAATGTGTTTCTCCTTGCGCACGCTGCCCAACCGGTCGAAAAACTGATCCTGCGGACCGCGATGCACCACGAAGTCGGAACCCGAGATCAACAGCTGAGTCGGGATCTGAATGGCCTGCGCGTCGGCCACCACCCGGTCGGCGGCTTCGTACAGCCCCAGCAGCACATTCACCGAGATCGCCTTGGTGATCAACGGGTCGCTGTCATAGGACGCGATGCGCTGCGGGTCGTGGCTCAGGAAGCGCGCCTTGACGTAGCTGTTGACGAAGAAGTTGCCCTTGAACTTGCGCAGCAGCGCCAGCCCCGAGCGAGCGAAAGGCACGTACAGCTTGACCTTGAAGGCCGGCGAGGCGAGGACCAGCGAGCGGATCTTCGGTGCGTAGTCGTGCGCCCAGGTCGCTGCGATCACCGCGCCGACGCTCTGAGCGATCACTGCCATGTTCTCTTCCGGTATCTCGAACGTTGCGCTCAGGTGATCGACGAAGGTCTGCACGTCGCGCACGCTGGTCGCAAAGCTTGGGCTGTCGCCGCGAGCGCCGGGCGACTGACCATGACCGCGTGCGTCCCAGGCGAAGAAATCGAAACCCGGCAGGTCCAGTTCATCGACCAGATGCGCAATGCGTCCCGAGTGCTCGTGGCCCCGGTGAAACAACACGATGGCCTGTCGAGGCGCATCGGAAACCTGCGTGACGGCAGGCCAATGGCGGTAGAACAGCTCTACGCCGTCATGAGTCGTGAAGCGCCGATCATTCATCTCACGCATTGCAACTTCCTTACGCCGGAGGCTTTTGGCTGCTTATTCTTGAGGCGAGGTCTGTTCTTCCAGGCCGCGCCGGACGCGGTTGTACAGCGTGTACATCAACAGGGCGCAGACGAGGGCGAGCACTATGTTTATCCACAGGGCGGCGAGCCACCCCACGGCAACGCCAGCGCCCAGCACGCCGAACACCAGCGCGCGGTCGCTTTTGCCCATCGGGCCGTCATAGCGTCGGGACGCGCCGACCATCGGGCCGAGCACGCCTGCGTATTCAGTGAAAATTGCCAGCAGAGTCACCGCCAGTACCAGCCCGAGGCTGACATCGGGAATCAATGCGAAGGGCAGGAACAGGGCGCTGTCGGCGATGACGTCGGTCAGCTCGTTGAGATAAGCCCCGAGCCGGGACTTTTGGCCGAATTCGCGAGCGAGCATGCCGTCAATGGCGTTGAGCGCCATGCGCAGGATCATCCACAACGGGATCAGCGCGAACAGTGCGTAATGCGGCACCGACAGCGCGACGATGGCACCGACCAGCAAGGACACGGCACAGGCGGCGAGGGTGACCTGATTGGCCGTCACGCCCTTGTCGTAAAGGCGCTGCACGGCGGGCCGCAGCAGGTTCTGAAAGCGCGGTTTGAGCTGGTAGATAGAAATCAACGAAGAGCATCCGTGTCTGTGGATAACTACACGACCTTGCGGCAACAAACGAAGCGGCACAGGCCAGGCCGCTAGTGAAACATAATGTGACCCGCACTACGCAGTACTGTTTGTGCGATATGTCTCAGGGATGAGAATTTCGGCCTGTCTGATACCGACCTGAACAGGCATTGAACCTGACGAAAATTTCACGGCGAGTGTTACATCGTAACGCTATGATGCGGCAGCATTCAGACCGCCGATGCAGGCCTCCAGCGGGTCAGGGCGACAGTAAGCAGATTCGGGGTAGTGATGCGGGTTGATCTGGATGTAGAACATGCGGACCTAGAAGGTCTGCCGCGCTTTCAAATGGCGGTGCGTCAAGCGCGACGTCTCGCACGTCTGATGTATGTCGCCGCCGGGCTCGGTATCACCGGGCTGGTGCTGGCGTTTTTCATCGATCTGTTTTCGCCGGGCTCGCTGTGGATGGCCGTGCTGGTCAACAGTGGCGCGGCGCTTCTGCTGCTCGCTGCCGGTTTGCAATCGGCCCGCAGCGTCGCGAACTGGCGTGCCCGCGCGCTGGATGTCCCTGCGCGGGTAGAGCATGATCCGTATGCGCTTGATGGGGATGCTGACGTCGATGACAGCGGCTGGTATGAGCGTCTGCTCACTCGCCTGAGCGAATCCAGTGAATTGCTGCTGCGTCAGATCGGCGTTTCGACGCTGTGGCTTGCCGGATGGGCGTTTCTGGTTCTGATCAGTGTCCAGGCGATCTGGAACCTGACACTGCTCGGCAACGACATTTCGCCAGTCGCCAATCTTGCGGGCAGCGCGCTGCTGTTGATGGCGTTCGGTTTGCTGGTGCTGGAGCGGCAACTGAGCGGCGAGGCACAGTGGCCTGAAGCCGAGCCGCTGTCGCGACTGGTGCGCATGACGATCGTCGTGTTTCTGGCCGCAGCCCTGTGCCTGTTTTTCTCTCGGATCGATCGGGTCTGGCCTGCACGTCTGGCTGTGCTGATCGGTTTGCTGCCGATGGCGGTCGCCATCGAGTTTCTGGTGCGCGCCGCGCTGTCGTTGTTCAGCCCGCGCAACGAGCTGATCGAGCCGCGTCTGCTGGCCAGCAGCTTCATTGCCGACCTGTTGCGCTGGCCGCCACGTCCGCTGATGGCCCTGCAGCACGAACTGCATAACCGCTTCGGCATCGACTTGCGCCAGATCTGGGCGTTCACCTACATGCGCCGGGCCTTTCTGCCCGTGCTGGCGGTCGTGGCCCTGCTGGGCTGGGCGCTGACCGGTGTGCATGAAATCCCGCTACAGGCGCGGGGCATCTACGAGCGCTTCGGCAAGCCGGTCGAGGTCTTCGGTCCTGGCTTGCATGCGGGCTTGCCATGGCCGTTCGGTCGTGTGCTGGCGGTCGAGAACGGTGTGGTTCATGAGCTGGCCGCCAGCGTGTCGCCCGCCAGTGCCGCCGAGCAAATGGCCGATCCGGCCGAAGGTCCGCCACCGGCCAGCGCCAACCGCCTGTGGGACGCCAGCCACATCAATGAAAAATCCCAGGTCATCGCCAGCAGCGCGGGCGCCAAACAGAGCTTCCAGATCGTCAATATGGACGTGCGCTTCGTCTACCGTATTGGCCTGACTGATGCGGCAGCCCTGGCGGCGACCTACAACAGCGCTGATATTCCGGCCCTGATCCGCAGCACCGCCAGCCGCGTGCTGGTGCACGACTTCGCTTCACGCACGCTCGATGAACTGCTTGGCGAACAGCGCACCGGTCTGTCGGATGACATCGGCAAGGCGGTGCAGGCCGACTTGCAACGTCTGGACAGCGGCGTGGAAATTCTCGCCACTGTGGTCGAGGCGATTCATCCGCCTGCCGGTGCCGCCAATGCCTATCACGCCGTACAAGCCGCACAGATTGGCGCACAGGCCCTGATTGCCCGCGAGCGCGGCGCGGCCAGCGACAAGGCTAACCAGGCTCAACTCAATGCCAGCATTGCCCATGATCAGGCCAGCGCCACGGCCAGTGAAGTGCTGGCCACGGCTCGTAGTGCCGACCTGCGTTTCGATGCCGAGCGTCAGGCCTATACCGGCGCAGGGCAGGCGTTCCTGCTGGAGCACTACCTGACCCGCCTCAACGAAGGCCTGGGCAATGCGAAACTGCTGATACTCGATCACCGTCTGGGCGGCGATAACGCGCCGACCATCGACCTGCGTTCCTTCACCCCACCGGCAGACCCAACGGCGCCGCGTAAAGCCGCTCAGTAAGGAGTCGTCCCTTGAGTCTGTTCCATCATCATCACGATCACAGCGACCACGGTGGTCACGACCACAGCGGTCACGGCCATCACCACCATCATCATGAAGCGGCGGGTCCGGCGGCGTTTCCCTGGCGGCGGGCGAGTCTGGCCGCTGTCCTGATTGCGTTCGCCATCGCCGCAGCCAGTCTGGTGCAGGTGCGCTCGGGCGAGGCGACGGTGGTCACCCGTTTCGGCAACCCGTCCCGCGTGCTGCTCGAGCCGGGCCTGAACTGGCGCTGGCCTGCGCCGTTCGAAGCGACCATTCCGGTGGACCTGCGCCTGCGCACGACCTCCAGCGGTCTGCAGGATGTCGGCACCCGTGATGGCCTGCGGATCATCGTTCAGGCTTATGTGGCGTGGCAGGTTCAGGGTGACGCCGACAACGTGCAACGCTTCATGCGTGCGGTGCAGAACCAGCCGGATGAAGCGGCGCGGCAGATTCGGACCTTCGTCGGCTCGGCGCTGGAAACCACGGCCAGCAGCTTCGACCTGTCGAGCCTGATCAACACCGACGCGAACAAAGTGAACATCACGGCGTTCGAGAACCAGTTGCGTCAGCAGATCGATCAACAACTGCTCGCCACTTACGGCGTGCGGGTGATGCAGGTCGGCGTCGAGCGCCTGACCCTGCCGTCGGTGACGCTCAACGCCACGGTTGACCGGATGCGCGCCGAGCGCGAAACCATTGCCACCGAACGCACCGCCGTCGGCAAGCGCGAAGCGGCGCAGATTCGGTCCGCGGCCGAGCGCGATGCGCGCATTGTGGAAGCCGACGCCACCGTCAAGGCTGCAGACATCGAGGCGCAATCGCGCGTCGAAGCGGCGCAGATCTACGGCCGCGCCTATGCCGGCTCGCCACAGCTCTACAACCTGCTGCGCTCGCTGGACACGCTGGGCACTGTGGTAACGCCGAGCACCCGGCTGATTCTGCGCACCGATGCGGCGCCATTCCGCGTGCTGGTCGACGGCCCGCCAACGCTGGATGGCAAGAGCGGATCGCAACCATGAGTGATCCGGCTGACGACACCCAGGCTCAGCGCCCTGCGGTCAACGGACCCTGGCTGCAGGCCAGCCGTCTGGCCTTTCTGGGGTTGTACGGTGTGACGCTGCTGGCGGCACTGGGCTGGATCACCTCCAACGTGCGCCAGATCGACCCGCAGAACCGTGCGGTGGTCATGCGTTTCGGTGCGCTGGAACGCATCCAGAACGCAGGCTTGCTGACCGCCTGGCCACAGCCGTTCGAACAGGTGGTGTTGCTGCCCTCGGCGGATCGAGTTATCGAGCGTCGCGTCGAAACGCTGTTGCGTTCATCAGCGGCCCAGAAGGCCGATGAAATAGCGACCCTGTCGGCACCGATCAGCGACGCGTTGGCAGGCTCGGGTTTTCTGCTCACCGGTGATGCCGGGGTGGTCCAGCTGGACGTGACGGTGTTCTACAAGGTCACGGATCCCTATGCTTTCGTGTTGCAGGGTGATCATGTCGCGCCGGCACTGGACCGCCTGGTCAATCGCAGTGCGGTGGCGCTGGCTGCAGCACGAGACCTGGACACCATTCTGGTCGCGCGTCCTGAACTGATGGGCGCTGACAGCCAGGCCGCCGAGCGCCGCGAACGTCTGCGAGGTGATCTTGTACGCGGCATCAATCAGCGCCTGACTGCGCTGAAAGACGCCGGGATGAGCATCGGCATCGAGGTCGCCCGCGTTGATGTGCAGTCGAGTTTGCCGCCCTCGGCCGTCAACGCCTTCAATGCGGTGCTGACTGCCAGCCAACAGGCCGATCAGGCCGTGGCCAACGCGCGCACTGACGCCGAGAAGCTGACTCAGACCGCCAACCAGCAGGCCGACCGCACCCTGCAGGTCGCGCATGCCCAGGCTTCCGAACGACTGGCCAAGGCGCAGACCGATACCGCTGCCGTGGTCAGCCTGGCGCAGTCCGTCAAGAACCGTGACGACCCCGACCTGTTGCAGCGTATCTATCGTGAGCGGGTGCCCGCCATTCTTCGTCAGGCCGGTTCCGTGACCACCGTCGACCCCAAAGACGATTCCCGCCTGATCATTCAGGGAGCACAACAATGAGTGGCGAAGCCGTCCACACCCACGGGCCTGTCGAAGCGCAAGCGGTCGGCAGCATGCTGAGCGGTGCCGAACAGCGCAGTGCCGCCCGCCAGTTGACGCTGGCCATGCTGGCGCTGGGCTTGCTGGGGCTGGGTCTGATCTGGCGCTTTATCGCGCCCGAGCAGACCGGTGTCAGCCAGTTGCTGCTGGGTGCTGCGTCGCTGTTGGTGGCGATTCCGGTGGTCAGTGCCGGTTGGCACAGCCTGCGGCACCCGAGCCTGCATGGCATCACTGATCAGTTGATCGCGCTGGCGATGCTGGGCGCGTGGGCTACCGGCGACCTAATGACCGCCGCATTGCTGCCGATCATCATGATCTTCGGCCACGTTTTGGAAGAGCGCAGCGTGATCGGCTCGCAGGAAGCCATCGAGGCGCTGGGCCGTCTGACTCGCAGCCATGCCCGGTTGCTGGCTGAGGACGGCAGCATTCGCGAAGTGGACAACACCACCCTGAAAGCGGGTGATCAGGTCGAAGTGCGTGCCGGGGACCGCATGCCTGCGGATGGCCGTGTGCTGTCCGGTCATGCCAGCCTCGACACCTCGTCGATTACCGGCGAGTCAGTGCCGCTGGAAGCCACCGTGGGTGTGGAAGTGTTCGGGGGCGCGATCAACCTCGACGGTCTGCTGCGTATTGAAGTGACGCGCATTGGTGACGAGTCCACGCTGGGGAAGGTCATCGCGCTGATGCAGAGTGCCGAGCGCTCCAAACCGCCGATCACCCGGCTGCTGGAGCGCTTTGCAGGCAGTTACATGGTGCTGGTGTTGTTGATTGCCGCACTGACCTGGTTCATCACCCACGACGCGCAGGCGATGCTGGCAGTGCTGGTCGCTGCCTGTCCGTGCGCTCTGGTGCTTTCGGCTCCTGCAACCGCCATCGCCGGTATCGCCGTCGCGGCGCGTCACGGGATCCTGATTCGAAGCTCGGCCTTTCTGGAAGAACTGGCGGACCTGACCTCGCTGGTGGTGGATAAGACCGGCACCCTGACGTTCGGGCGTCTGCGCTTGCAGTCCATACAGGCGCGAGGCGCGCAGCATGCACAATTGCTGGAGCTGGCGGCCAGCCTTGGATCGGCCAGCAGTCATCCGGTCAGCCGGGCGCTGGCCGGGCTTGTGGATAAGAGCGCGCTGCTGCCATTGACCGATATTCGCGAGCGTCAGGGACTGGGCGTTGTGGCGGCGACCGGGCAGGGCGAAGCGGCGCTGGGCCGTCCTGAATTGTTCGAGCAACTGGGCATTGTCACGCCCGGCGTCCCCGAGCACGACGGCCCGCTGGTGGGTCTGTCGCTGAATGGCGAATTTCTCGCCTGGTTGTTGCTGGCCGACACCCTCAAACCGGAAGCGCAGGCTGCGCTGCAGGAATTGCGTGAACTGGGCATGGGCAGGCAGTTGCTGTTGACCGGCGACCGTCAGGGCGTGGCTCATCAACTGGCGCGAGAAGTCGGAATTACTGACGTCCATGCCCAGGCGCTGCCGGAGGACAAACTCAACCGGGTGATGAGCGAGATCGGCAGCGGCTTCAGGCCGATGGTGGTCGGTGACGGGGTCAACGACTCGCTGGCGCTCAAGGCAGGCGTCGTGGGCGTGGCGATGGGAGCGGGCGGTGCGGACATTGCACTTGCTTCGGCTGACATCGTATTGATCGGCAGCGATCTGCGTCGTCTGGGCACCTGCGTACGCCTGAGCCGCCGCTGCCGCCATACCCTGCAGGTCAACGTGATCATCGGCCTGGGCTGGACGCTGGCCATCGTCGCACTGGCAGCCTTCGGCCTGCTGGGCGCGGCCGGGGCGATGATCGCAGCGATCCTGCATAACCTGAGCACATTGCTGGTTCTGGGCAATGCCGGGCGTCTGCTGCGCTTTCAGGAGCCCTTGATCAAATTGTGAGCAGCCTGCAGATCACGAGCACTGCCGTTTCGCCTGAAAAGCCTGAGCCATTACATCTTTTTTAAGTATAAGAAATGGCTTGAGCTTTGAAGAACTCTGTTACAGATTAAGAGTCATTCAACAGAGTGCGGTCCAAATTCAGGCTGTCGTCTGGCTCGAGTCAGTGGGCACAAGGCTGTTCCCCCGAAGTTGATTCAAAGCAGTTTTGCCATCGCCAATAGCCTATCGGCCCTTTTTGGAGGGTTTGTCTTGGATGCTCTATTCGAGTTTCTGGATAAGGGGGTGATTCATCATGCTTACGCAACTTCCGTCGGTCTTGCAAAACCTTCATCTGCCGCTGCGTCTCAGGCTCTGGGACGGTCATCAAATGGATCTAGGGCCTGATCCCAGCGTCACGATTGTCGTCAAGGACCCGCGACTCGTCTCCGATTTCACCCACCCCAGCCTCGACCTGCTTGGCAGCGCGTTCGTGGAAGGGCGGCTGGAACTCGAGGGCTCAATCAGTGAAGTGGTCAGGGTCTGCGACGAGCTGACCCACGCGCTGGTGGAGGAGGAAGACGAGTCCGACACGCCAGTGCGCACCCGCCACGACAAAGACACCGACGCTGCCTCGATTTCCTACCACTACGACCTGTCCAACGAGTTCTACCAGTTGTGGCTCGACAAGGAGATGGTCTACTCCTGTGCCTACTTCAAAACCGGTAACGAATCGCTGGAACAGGCTCAGCAGGATAAGTTTCACCATCTGTGCCGCAAGCTGCGCCTAAAGCCCGGCGATTACCTACTGGACGTCGGCTGCGGCTGGGGCGGTCTGGCGCGCTTCGCCGCCCGCGAATATGGTGCGAAAGTCTTTGGCATCACGCTCAGCCGCGAGCAACTGGCGCTCGCCCGCGAACGGGTGACGGCCGAGGGGCTGGACGATCAGGTCGAGCTTCAACTGCTCGATTATCGTGACCTGCCGCAGGACGGCCGCTTCGACAAAGTGGTCAGTGTCGGCATGTTCGAACACGTTGGCCACGCCAACCTGCCGCTCTATACCCAGCGCCTGTTTGGCGCGGTGAAGGAGGGTGGTCTGGTGATGAACCACGGCATCACCGCGAAGCACACCGATGGGCGACCTGTCGGGCGTGGGGCGGGCGAGTTCATAGACCGCTACGTGTTCCCCAACGGCGAGCTGCCGCACATGGCAATGATCAGCGCCCACATCAGCGAGGCCGGACTGGAAGTCGTCGATGTCGAAAGCCTGCGGCCGCACTACGCCAAAACGCTGGAGCACTGGAGCGCCCGCCTTGAAACACACTTGAGCGAAGCGGCCGCGATGGTGCCCGAACACACCTTGCGTATCTGGCGGCTTTACCTTGCAGGCTGCTCTTATGCGTTTGCGCGGGGCTGGATCAATCTGCATCAGATACTGGCGGTGAAGCCTTTTGCTGACGGGGGGACGGGGTTGCCGTTGACGCGGGAGGATGTTTATCGGTGAGTGGGCTTCCGGCGTTGCGGCCATGCCCGGTCAGATTATTCGCTACATTTGGTTTCGCTGTTCATCTTGGGCGAGCCTTTGTTTCGGGTAAAATCCTGATTTACCCCTTGCTCAAGGAACGGGCTTGCCAGCATTTCACGTTGACTCTATCCAGCAGTGGGAGTCGTTTGAGCACGACGGAGTTTTTTATGACCTTCGTCACCTCGACTGCCATGAAGTTGTTTTCCAGAAGCAAGGTGAGCCGATCCGTTTTGTAGTGACGTATGGCCTGCATTGCTTCACTAAAAATGGAACCGGGCACAATATTTCGCTTATGTATGCAGATGGCCGTGAGAGCCAGTTTATTTGCCTTGAGCGCTACGAAGCATCCAGGCAGTTGCGCAACATCATGGAGGGGCTAGGTGCGGGCGCTTTGATTTACCTGACGCAAGGCGAGAGCTTCTTCACGCTTGACGTAATGAATAACGCCAATGGTGCTGTTGAGCCTTTCAAGATATGCATGGCTATCTTTCGTGAATACCGGGTACTGCGGATTCATGTGACCAGCGCTTTTTTTGCACGCACCGGCGAAGGATCACCAGGAATACCCGTTAAAAAGAAGGGGTTCAGCATATTCAAGGTTGCGCTGGATACTCTAAGGAAACCTAAAGGACAGTGTCCAAATGAAGTCCGGAACCGGAGAGCGAAGTGAGCGCAGGCGCTAGAAACGGCGAACCCCTCTCTAGGAGGGGTTCTCAGCCGTCGATTGCATGCAAACGACGGGGCAGGACGCTGTTTCCTCGCACTCGGCGAACTGGGTTAACCAGCAACGGGGTGCGATCTGACGATCCCTGAAACCACCCTTTACGGACCAGGCCGCACGGCTATATTCCACTAATAGTGGAAGAGCATCAAGGGCTGTCGATTATTCATATCCGTAACCTTTAAAGAATTCCAAGGCTGGCGCGGCGCATTAAACCCTGCCTCGCCATTGGCCATCACAAAATCGGCGATATCAACCGAGCCACGCGCATGCCTAACTGGTGCAATCTCCGTGTCTCGCGGCTTTCCTGGATCGAGATTTCCCGCGCCTGGGCGAAATCGGCATTCAGCATGGCCTCTACCTGATTCGAAAAGTCAGGGTCGACGGTCAGCAGCATCAGTTCGAAGTTGAGCCTGAATGAACGGTTGTCGAGGTTGGCGCTGCCGATCGCGGTGATTTCATTGTCCACCAGCACGACTTTCTGGTGCAGGAAGCCCGGGCCGTAGCGGAACACCCGCACGCCTGCGCGGACCGCATCGAAGGCATACAGGCTGGACGCGGCGTAGACCACGTAATGGTCTGGGCGCGAGGGCAGCAGCAGGCGGACATCCACACCGCGTAGCACTGCCAGACGCAGGGCAGCCGACACAGCTTCATCCGGGATGAAATACGGGCTGGTGATCCATACGCGTTCTTCGGCGGCATGAATGGCTTCGACGAAGAACAGCGAGCAGGTTTCCTGCGCATCCGCCGGACCGCTGGCGAGCAGCTGGCACAGCACGCCGTCTTCAGGAAAGGTTTCCGGCAAGCTCAAGGGCGGCAGCTCGCGAGTAGCCCAGAACCAGTCTTCGGCAAATGACTCCTGCAGGCAGGCAACCACCGGCCCGATGACTTCCACGTGGGTGTCCCGCCAAGGCGCGAGCGGCGGTTTGAGCCCCATGTATTCATCGCCGACGTTATGTCCGCCCATATAGCCTTTCAGCCCGTCCACGACCACGATCTTGCGGTGGTTGCGAAAGTTGATCTGGAAACGGTTGAGCCAGCCACCGTGGGTGGCGAACGCTTTGATCTGCACACCGCCAGCGCGCAGTTTGTCGATGTAGGCTGCGGGCAGGGCGTGGCTGCCGATCCGGTCATAGAGCACAAAGATCGATACACCTTCTGCGGCCTTCTCCAGCAATAAGGTTTGCAGCTGTCGGCCAAGCGCATCGTCATGGATGATGAAGAACTGGACCAGTATGGTTTGCCGGGCCGCACGAATAGCCTCGAAGATCGCGCCGAATGTTTCTTCACCGTTGATCAACAGCCGGACCTTGTTATTGGCCAGCGCCGGCATGTTTCCGAGTTTGGGCATGGCCCGTAGCGACGTGTAGGCTTTCGAACGACGCGCCGCAACGGCTTCCTCGATCCAGGGCCGCCAGTTCAGGCTGCCGATGGCGACACGCATCTCCTGGTTGGCGTCACGCCGCGCCTTGATATAGGCATCGAACGAACTGCGGCCGAAGACCAGATACGGAATCAGGGTGAAATAGGGGATGAACAGCAGTGGCATCGCCCAGGCGATGGCGCCTTGCGAGGTGCGTACGGTCAGCAGCGCGTGGATGGCCGCACCGGTGCCCAACAAATGAATGAAACCCAGGACGTAACCGAAAAAATACGGGTCGTGATAATCCATGTGGAACAATGCTCCTCGGCTTTGCTGCCTAACAGACCACAGCTGAACCGGAATGTCGCTATTTTATTCCCGGTGCAACTGGGCAGCGGTTATGTCGTCTAAGGCTCATCTTCCGGCCGGTTATCCCGGCCTTGTGTATCTGTCACTGCCGCTCAGGAATACTCAAATGAATAAACGTATGTTGGCGTGGTTTTTCTGTCTGGCGACGCCGCTGGCTCAGGCCCAGATGCTGCAACCTGGCTTGTGGGAACTGACTTCCAGCAACATGAAAGTGGACGGTCAGCAATTGCCCGACCTGCAACTGATGTTGGGCCAACTGAAAAACCTGCCGCCCGAGCAGCAGGCCATGATGGAGCAGATGATGCAAAAGCAGGGCGTGACGCTGGGCGGCAAGGGTGTACGTGTTTGCCTGACGCCTGCGCAGGTGAAATCGGACGACATCCCGTTGACCGACCCCAAGTCGGGTTGCACGCAGAAAATCACTGCGCGCAACGGCAAGACCTGGAATTTCCAGTTCAGCTGCCCCAAAGCTCAGGGCACAGGACAGGCGCAATTCCTCAGTGATCGCGAGTTCACGACCAACGTCGTAGGCACGTTTAACGCCACGGGTCAGCAACAGAACGGCAGCATGGACACCCGTGCCGTCTGGCTGGGCGCGCAATGCGGAACCGTTGCACCACGTACCTGAGTCAATTCATAGAGTTACGTTCCACGTGGAACACTCTTGAAAAATGGACGATTTATTGTCGTTCAGCGAGAGTGTTCCATGACTAAATCTTCATGAAGTGCTTCATATGTCATTCGTAACTGCATGTTATATTGTTACTAATGTCATGGATGAAACCTTCGTGAGCCGGGATGCTCGTTTTTGCGCTTGAGACATCCCATGCACAGACGCCAAATGCTGCTCAATATGCTCCTGGCCGGTGCGGCCCTGACCTTGCCGTTGGGTGCTTATGCCACGCAAATCCGTAACGCACGCCTGTGGCGGACCAACGACAAGCTGCGTTTGGTTCTGGATCTCAGCGGACCTGTGCAATACAAGACCTTTACGCTCACTGCCCCGGATCGTCTGATTATCGACGTCAGCGGCTCGCGCCTGACCGGTGACTTCAGCCAGCTGGCGCTGGACAGGACCGTCATCACGTCCATTCGCTCCGGCCATTACGGCTCGGGCGATGACACGCGCATCGTGCTCGACCTGACGGCTCCGGTGCAGTTGAACAGCTTTCTGCTCGGCCCGCAGGGTGATCAGGGCCATCGTCTTGTGCTGGACATGAGTTCCACAATACGTGCGCCTGTGCAAATGGCCGAGCTGCCGCCACCGGTGCCGGTGAAGGAGCCCGCCAAGGCACGTACCGGTGGGCGCGACATCATGGTCGTGGTCGATGCGGGTCATGGCGGCAAGGATCCTGGCGCGGTCGGCTCTCGTGGTGAGCGAGAGAAAGACGTCGTGCTGTCCATCGCCCAGTTGCTGGCCAAGCGTCTCAAACGCGAGAAAGGTTTCGACGTGCGTCTGGTACGTAACGATGACTTCTTCGTACCGCTGCGCAAGCGTGTCGAGTTCGCGCACAAGTCCAACGCCGACATGTTCATCTCGGTGCATGCCGATGCCGCGCCGCGCCTGACAGCGTCCGGTGCGTCGGTGTTTGCGTTGTCCGAAGGCGGCGCGACCTCTGCTACAGCGCGTTTCATGGCTCAGCGCGAGAATGGCGCGGACCTGCTGGGCGCAAGTTCGCTGCTCAACCTGAAAGACAAAGACCCGATGCTGGCCGGGGTGATTCTCGACATGTCGATGAATGCAACCATCGCCGCCAGCATGCAATTGGGCCACACCATTCTGGGCAGTCTGGAAGGCATCACCACACTGCATCAGAAGCGCGTGGAACAGGCCGGTTTCGCAGTACTCAAGTCGCCGGACGTGCCTTCAATTCTGGTCGAGACGGGCTTCATCTCCAATACGCGTGACAGCCAGCGTCTGGTTACGGCGCGTCATCAGCAAGCGGTCGCCGACGGATTGTTCGAAGGCCTGCAACGCTACTTCCAGCGCAACCCGCCCATGGATTCGCACATGGCGTGGGTGCAGGCGCAAAAGAAGGAGCAGCAGGCCTGATCTGCGTTACCTGCAGCCGTTCAGGCGGCTGCAGGTGATCTTGCTGCGCGTACCGTCCGAGCTTGAAACCCGCGTGATCGTCGTCCAGCCCACGCGCTGGATAGTGCCGATCCAGGCCTCGCCATCTGAAGCCAGCCCCGTAAAGAACGTCAGCTGGTCGTAGCGACTGTTGGTCTGCACCCAGCGGCGTTTATCCAGCACTTCATAGCCTCTCAACCAGGTTGTCTGCCCGGCTGTGGTGACGCTGTAGTGATTGCCTTGCGCATCACTGCAAGCCAGCACAGTGGCGCTGCGCGTGCACAACGCAAGATCGGCAGCAGGCCGTGCACCGGCAGCCATTCCCTGTGTGCAAGCCAGAGCCAGTAATGCGATCAATCCTGTCGAGACCACTTTCATGACGAACCCTTCGCGAAGCCATATAGCTATTTTGTGTTGTTATACTATAACATCTGGAGATGATTAGAGCAGGCTGCCTGATGGGTTCGTTGCAGCCTGTAAGAACAGGGCTGAAGCCTTGCAGACTGGTTGGAGAGTCCTGATGTCGAACCGCTTACCCGTTACTGTGCTGTCCGGATTCCTCGGCGCTGGCAAGAGCACCTTACTCAATTACGTGCTGCGCAATCGTGAAAATCTGCGTGTGGCGGTCATCGTCAATGACATGAGCGAGATCAATATCGACGGCGGCGAAGTCCAGCGCGACGTCAGTCTGAACCGCGCCGAAGAAAAGCTCATCGAAATGAGCAACGGCTGCATCTGCTGCACCTTGCGCGACGACCTGCTCGAAGAGGTCAGCCGCCTCGCTCAGGACGGGCGCTTCGATTATCTGCTGATCGAGTCCACCGGTATTTCCGAGCCGCTGCCCATCGCAGAAACCTTCACTTTTCGTGATGAAGCAGGCAAGAGCCTGACCGATCTGGCGCGTCTCGACACCATGGTAACGGTGGTCGACGGGGTTAATTTCCTGCTCGATTACGAAGCCGCCGACGGTCTGGACACGCGTGGTGAATCCCTGGGTGAAGACGATGACCGTTCGATTACCGACCTGCTGATCGAGCAGATCGAATTCGCCGATGTGATCCTGCTCAGCAAGATTGACCTGATCAGTTCCAGTGAGCGCGAAGAGCTGATCGCCATCCTGAAAAGCCTCAACGCCGACGCCGAGATCATTCCGATGGTGATGGGCGAGGTACCGCTGGCGAAGATTCTCGACACTGGCCGTTTTGATTTCGAGCGCGCCTCTCAGGCTCCGGGCTGGCTCAAGGAACTGCGCGGCGAACACCTTCCGGAAACCGAGGAATACGGCATCGCGTCCACGGCCTACCGGGCACGCCGCCCGTTTCACCCGGAGCGATTCTTCGACTTCATCAACCGACCCTGGACCAACGGCAAGCTGCTGCGCTCCAAGGGCTTTTTCTGGCTGGCCAGCAAGTACAAGGACGCTGGCAGCTGGTCTCAGGCAGGCGGATTGATGAGACACGGGTTTGCGGGCCGCTGGTGGCGTTTCGTCGCGCGTGAGAGCTGGCCTGAAGATCAGGAGAATGTTGCGTCCATTATGGACAACTGGTCATCGGAGACAGGCGATTGCCGCCAGGAACTGGTGTTCATTGGCCAGAACATCGATTTTGACCAACTGACCGCTGAACTGGACGGCTGCCTCCTGACCGATGAAGAGATGGCAGCAGGTTCCGAGCGCTGGCGCACCCTGCGTGATCCTTTCGGTCCCTGGCACGAAGAGGTGGCTGCCTGATGCTCGCTCATTTTTTGAAGTATCAACCGACGACTCGGCAGGCCTGCGGGATTACGCCTGACGTATTGGGTGAAGTATTGGAAGACGGCGTCAACCTCGCCGTCTGGCAGCGTCAGTTACCGGCGCACATCGAAGACTTCGGTGCATTGCTCTTGTCGATGGGACAGCCGCTGTCCGAGTCATTGACCCTGGACGTGAAGGGCGGTGATCTGGAGCCGGATCTGCGCACACTGGCGTCAGGCTACGCCGACCTCCAGGGATACGACGGTTTCATCGCTGACGTGTCATGGCTGGTCAGTGCCTACGCCTGCCTGCTGGGTGCCGACTGCGTCGGGCTGCGCCTGCGGGTGCTCGACAAGGCAATGTGTCCGCGCTTTCACGTCGATCACGTGCCGGTGCGTCTCATCACCACGTATGCCGGATGTGGCAGCCAGTGGCTCAAGGAAGGTGATATTGATCGCAAGCAACTGGGCCGGGCTGAAGCCGAGCCGCTGGATGTCAGTGTCATCCAGCAGATCAATACTGCAGACGTGGCGCTGCTCAAGGGCGAGCGCTGGCGTGGAAACGAGGGTGCAGGTCTGGTGCATCGCTCGCCGGCACTTGAAGGCAACGAACGCAGGCTGATCCTCACGCTGGACTGGCTGGCCTAGCGTTGTTTACGGCGTGATCCACTGACCCTTGCTCTGGCCTTCGCAGAAAGGCTTGAGGTACAAGGCGTCACTGGCCACACCGTAATAATGGATATGCTCGCGATAAGGCATGTTGGCGACCTGCGCATGACGGCACACGCCGAACGCGCCGGTCGGGCATTCCTGCGAGTAGGCGACCTCGGTTTTCTGACCCGCCAGTTGCGGCTGGCAGAAGCTGTCGTGGAACAGGTTTGCCGGGATGTTGATATTCTCCTGACATACCTTTACATCAAGCCGCTCGGCCTGACTGTGTACCAGACACGCCTGCGCCCAGGTTTCACCTGAAGACAGTGCCAGCAGCATCAGTGCCAGACCGGCAGACAGCTTGATGGCTTGCAGGGTTACCTTTCCTTGATCTTCAATCACGAACGCACTCGTAGAAATCATTGTCATGCTGCAGAACATTCCGACTCACGTCATCGGTGGCCCGCTGGGTGCCGGCAAGACCAGCCTGATCAGACAGTTGCTGGCCCAGAAGCCCTCCAGCGAGCGGTGGGCGGTGTTGATCAACGAATTCGGGCAGATTGGACTGGACGCCGCCCTGTTGACCACGGCCGAGGATGGTATCGCACTTGGCGAAGTGGCTGGCGGCTGCCTGTGCTGTGTCAACGGCGTGCCGTTCCAGATCGGACTGGGTCGCCTGCTGCGCAAGGCCAGGCCTGATCGCCTGCTGATCGAGCCGTCCGGGCTTGGGCATCCTGCGCAACTCATGGCGCAGCTACGCGAGGCACCCTGGCTCGGCGTGCTTGATGTGCAGCCCAGTGTGATGGTGCTGGATGTGGCGGCGATGCGCGACGGGCAGCCATTGGCAGCGACCCAGCAGGAAGCGTTGGCCATGGCGGGTTTGCTGGTGATGAACAAATCCGAACAGTTGGAAGAGGCCTCCCGTCAGGCGCTGGCTGATCAGCTTGTGGGGCATTCTCTGTTGTGGACGCGCTTTGGCGAACTGCCCCTTGATCGGTTGCCCGGTTATCGACCATCCACGCCTGTGGATAAAAGTGCTGTGGATAACCTGAACGTACCTCGCAGTATCGGCCAGTTACCCGCCGTCTGGCCCGATCCCCGCGTGCCACTCTGCCTGAGCCATGAAGGTGGTGGTGGATGGAGCATCGGCTGGCGCTGGCACCCGTCGCAGCAATTCGATCTTCAGCGCGTGCTGCTCTGGCTTGAAAGCCTGAACTGGCAGCGCGCGAAAATGGTTATCCACAGCGCTGGCGGCTGGTATTCAGGCAATGTTGCGCAAGGAGGACGGCTAGCCTGGCAACTCAGCGAATGGCGACAGGACTCGCGTCTGGAGCTGATTTTCTCGACACCTCAGGATGTTGAAGTGTTGCAGGCGCAGATGATGGGATGCCTATTGGCAGCCACATGACGGGGAAGTGTCTGTGGCATGGCGCGGTCTTACAGCTGGCAGGAAACTGTGGGAGGCGGCTTGCCGGCGATGCAGTCAACGCGGTATGTCAGGAAAGCCGCGTCATCGTTCATCGCCGGCAAGCCGCCTCCCACGGTCCGGTGTTTGCTGCGCGATAGCGCCAAGTCGACAACGTGGTGGTGCCTCCCACAAAAACAGCGCCTACTGCTTCCACTTCTGATGCGACTGACGCCACTCACTCATCTGGATGATTTCGGCGCTGGGCGGTGGCGTCTTGATTTCGAACGGGTAGGGCGCCAGTTCGATCTGGGCAGTGTGTGCACCGAACATGGTGATGGTGCCAGGGTGGCGCTGTTCACCGGTGACGGTGAATTCGAAGCCATAGACCCTGGCGAGCCGCTTGTGGCCCTGGGCATCGCGTGCAAAGGTGAGGCGGCGCAGAGCCACATTGCCGTCCAGCAACTCGAGCTCGAGGCGGGCGCAGTGCTGTTTGACGCGTTCCAGCGCTTTCTCGCGCAGACCATGGGCGTGCCACCACCAGGCCGCAGCGCTTGCGAACAGCATCAGCACGAAAATGTTTCCCAGGGTCAGCATGACGGAGTGCTCCAGCAAAGGAGCCACCAGCTTAACTGTCCTGAGTGATTTACAGCCATACTGTGCGACTTATATTTCTCATTACTGCATTTGCATCGTGTTCAGGATATTCCCATGAAACGTACACCCCACTTGCTCGCTATCCAGTCCCATGTGGTCTTCGGCCACGCAGGCAATAGTGCGGCGGTGTTTCCGATGCAACGTATCGGTGTCAATGTCTGGCCGCTCAACACGGTTCAGTTCTCCAACCACACGCAGTACAAGCAGTGGACCGGCGAAGTGCTGGCCCCGCAGCAGATTCCGGCCCTGATCGACGGCATTGCCGCCATCGGCGAACTGGGCAACTGCGATGCCGTGCTTTCCGGCTATCTGGGCAGCGCCGCGCAAGGAAGGGCAATCCTGACGGGCGTTGCACGTATCAAGGCGGCCAATCCCAAGGCACTGTATCTGTGTGATCCGGTGATGGGTCATCCCGAAAAGGGGTGCATCGTCCCGGCCGAAGTCAGCGATTTTCTGCTGGAAGAGGCCGCCGCCATGGCCGACTTCCTGTGCCCCAACCAGTTGGAGCTGGACAGTTTCTCGGGGCGCAAGCCCGAGTCGCTGCTCGATTGCCTGGGGATGGCCAAGGCGCTGCTGGCACGTGGCCCGAAAGCTGTAGTGGTCAAGCATCTGGATTACCCCGGCAAGGCGGCCGATGGCTTTGAAATGCTGCTGGTGACCGCCGACGCCAGTTGGCACCTGCGACGTCCATTGCTGGCGTTTCCGCGTCAGCCGGTGGGTGTGGGGGATCTGACCTCGGGCCTGTTCCTGTCGCGCATCCTGCTGGGCGATAATCTGGTCGCAGCGTTCGAATTCACTGCATCCGCCGTGCACGAAGTGCTGCTGGAAACCCAGGCGTGCGGCAGTTACGAACTGGAATTGGTTCGTGCTCAGGACCGTATCGCTCATCCGCGGGTACGTTTCGAAGCGGTCAGGCTGTAACGGCCGACAAAGGCTGCGGCTCGGGCATCCCTGCCTGAGTCCGTTCGTTACAGAGCCTCTTCCTTGATTTCCTGGTAACGCTTTTCCAGTTCCTGACGGAGCTGGCGGCGTTGCTGCGCCTGGATGTAACGACGCTTGGCGTCAGGGCTTTCCGGTTCCAATGGCGGGACGCTGGCCGGTTTGCGGTTGTCGTCCACGGCCACCATGGTGAAGAAACAGCTGTTGGAGTGGCGTACCGAACGCTCGCGGATGTTTTCCGTCACCACTTTGATGCCGACCTCCATCGAGGTATTGCCGGTGTAGTTCACTGAGGCCAAGAAGGTTACCAGTTCGCCGACATGCACCGGCTCACGGAAGATCACCTGGTCCACGGACAGCGTGACCACATAGCGACCGGCATAGCGGCTTGCGCACGCGTAAGCCACTTCATCCAGGTACTTGAGTAACGTACCGCCGTGCACGTTGCCAGAGAAGTTGGCCATGTCCGGGGTCATCAATACAGTCATCGACAGCTGGGCGTTTCCGGGTTCCATAGCGTACTCACACGGTCAAGGTGGTCAAAGACGCCTATGCTGGCGCTCAAGGTGTAGTTATCGGGACGCTGGCCATTCACTACCCGTCACGCGTCATTCCATCTGTTTCCATATATTGCACCGGCTTTTTGTCGAGGAGTGCAGTGTTAACCTTCAAAAACCCGTGGATCGGGTTTTTTCCTACGTTTGCGTCAGATTTGGATGACGAAATTTCGGCAGGTGGCGCGGCAAGCGCGTCCAGTACCGGTCAAGGAACTCATCACCCAAAGGAGCCACACCCCAATGCATGCCATCAATTTCATTCAGGACCTGGCAGTGATCATGCTGGTGGCAGGCGTGGTGACCATTCTATTCCACCGTCTGCGACAGCCCGTGGTGCTGGGCTATATCGTTGCGGGCTTCATCATCGGGCCGCACACACCGCCTTTCAGCCTGATCCACGATGAAGACACCATCAAGACCCTCGCCGAGCTGGGGGTGATCTTCCTGATGTTCTGCCTGGGCCTTGAGTTCAGTTTGCGCAAGCTGTTCAAGGTCGGTGCCACGGCGTTCATTGCAGCCTTCCTCGAAATCGCCCTGATGATCTGGATCGGGTACGAGATCGGCCAGTTCTTCGGCTGGAAAACCATGGACTCGCTGTTCTTGGGCGCGATTCTGGCGATCTCCTCGACCACCATCATCGTCAAGGCGCTCAACGACCTGAAGATGAAGAACGAGCGCTTCGCTCAGTTGATTTTCGGGGTGCTGATCGTCGAAGACATCCTCGGCATTGGCATCATTGCGTTGTTGTCCGGCATTGCGGTCAGCGGATCGGTCAGCTCCGGCGAGGTGTTCTCGACCGTCGGCAAGCTGTCACTGTTCATGATCGTCGCGCTGGTGATCGGCATTCTGCTGGTGCCGCGCGTGCTGGCCTACGTGGCCAGATTCGAAAGCAACGAAATGCTGCTGGTGACAGTGCTGGGTCTGTGTTTCGGTTTCTGCCTGCTGGTCGTCAAGCTTGAATACAGCATGGTGCTGGGCGCTTTCCTGATCGGCGCGATCATGGCTGAATCCAGGGAGCTGATAAAAATCGAGCGCCTGATCGAACCAATCCGGGACATGTTCAGTGCGATTTTCTTCGTGGCGATCGGCCTGATGATCGACCCGAAAATCCTGCTCGATTACGCCTGGCCCATCGCCGTGATTACCGTCGCTGTGGTGCTGGGCAAGATGCTGTCCTGTGGGCTGGGCGCGTTTCTCGCCGGTAACGATGGCCGGACGTCGCTGCGGGTAGGCATGGGGCTGTCACAGATTGGCGAGTTTTCCTTCATCATCGCGGCATTGGGTATGACGCTGCAGGTGACTAGCGACTTCCTCTATCCAGTAGCGGTCGCCGTGTCGGCGATCACGACCCTGCTGACGCCATACCTGATTCGGGGTGCCGATCCACTGTCGAACAAGCTCGCCCGTATGGTGCCCGGGCGCGTTGCGCGAGTGTTCAACATGTACGGTGAGTGGCTGCGCAGTATTCAGCCACAGGGAGAAGGCGCGGTGCTGGCGCAGATAATCCGTCGCATCCTGCTGCAGGTCGGCGTGAATCTGGCGCTGGTGATGGCGATCTTCTTCAGCGGTGGGTATTTCGCCGAGCGCATTGGCGGCTACATGAGCGAATGGGTCGGGGATGTCAGTTATCAGAAGGCGCTGATCTGCGGTGCCGCGTTGCTGCTGTCGTTGCCGTTCCTGATTGCGGCGTATCGCAAGCTCAAGGCGTTGTCGATGCTGCTGGCAGAGATGGGCGTCAAACCGGAGATGGCGGGGCGTCACACCGTGCGGGTGCGCAAGGTCCTGTCCGAAGTCATTCCACTGCTTTCGCTGGGGTTGATTTTCGTCATGCTGGCTGCGCTGTCAGCCAGTATTCTGCCGGCCAACGAGCTGTTGCTGGTCATCACGCTGGTGGCGGCGCTCGTCGCTGCGCTGTTGTGGCGCTGGTTCATCCGCGTGCATACGCGCATGCAGCTGGCGCTGATAGAGACATTGGGTAACAACAATCCGGAGTCATCCGGGCATTGAGCCCGGTGACACACGTTCGGCAGGCAGGGCTCGACGGATATCAGCTTTCCAGCCAGACATCCCGCGCCCAGTGCCAGACCGATTCCCAGCTTTCTTCGGTGACCAGTTCTTCTTCGGCGGACCACAACAGCACAGTGCCGTCTTCTTCGACGCAGTAGTAGTCGTCGCCGTCCTGGCAGATCGGAATCAGCTCGCGCGGTACACCATCATCCCAGGCGGTTGCGGCCACATCCGGCAGGTAGGTGTGCGACTGCGGGTCAGTGACCGTGACGGGCTCGAGGCTGCCGTACACCACGTCGCTGACCGTCAGGAGAAATTCCTTGAAGACGAACGGGATGTTGATGAACAGCTGTTCCTCGATTTCGACCAACAGGTCTTCATCGGGCAGTTCGAGCGGAACCGGAACCGGTTCGTTTGCTTCACGCAGTTGTTCGATGACTTCTTCCACGACACGGATCCTCTTACTTGATGGCGCGGGTTATACAGTAGCGTAAAGCCTTTCTCAAAATAACTATCCGAACGGATAAACAAAAACCCCGGACATGTCCGGGGTTCTGAACGCAATAACGGAATCTGGTTCAACCGTTCTGGCGAATTCCCGCAACCAGCCATGGCTGGTTGTCGCCTTGCGCACGTTCCATGTTCCAGCTTTCGCTGAACACTTCGCCCTGATCAAAGCGCGATGTTTTGGAAACGCCCGAGAAGGTCAGGGTCGCAATCGTCTTGTCGGCACGATCATCCACACCGTCCAGCTGGACGTTGAGATTATCGATGTAAGTCGACTGGAAACCATCGCCCAGGTCCGCACGTTCCTTTTTCAGGAACTGGAGCATTTGCGGGGTAACGAACTCGGCAATCTTGTCCATCTCATTGGCGTCCCAGTGCTGCTGCAGCGACTGGAAGTGGCTGCGAGCGGCTTCAAGGAAGCGTTCCTCGTTGAACCAGGCAGGCGCGTTGATCACCGGCGCTGCGGAAGCGGCCGGGCTGCTGCCGAAGATCGGGTTCTGCGTAGGCTGGCTGGCTTCACGCTGATAAGGCGCACCGGCACCGGCCATTTTCGGCTGTTGCTGCTGACGTCTGCGCGCAATGAAGCGGAAGATCAGGAAGGCGATGAGGCCGACGATCAGAATGTCGAACAGTTGCAGGCCCTGGAAGCCGTCGCCCATGAACATGGCTGCAAGCAGGCCACCGGCAGCGATACCGGCCAATGGGCCCAACCAGCGGGATGCGCCGCTGGCAGCAGGTGTCGGGCGACCGGCAGCGTTAGGGGCTGCGGCAGGCGTGGAAGGCGCAGTCTGGCGCGCCTGATGGGTCGGTGCCGAGCCCATGCTCTTGCCACCACCGAAACGCGCGGCGTTCACATCCAGGCTCAGAGTGAGCCCGATGCACAGTGCCATCGCGAAGCTAAGAAAACGTTGCATATGGGTATTCCCGTTTTGTGATTGCACGCGCGTCATGTTGCACAGCACATGGCTGCATGACCAGCACGTTAATGTTTCGGACTTTTACACAAACAGCGTAAGACATTTCTTGACGGCTTGTGGGATTGGTCGTCTGCGCGTTCAGTTATACGCGTGTACAGCTGAATGAAAGCACAACCCGGATTGATGGTGACTAAGTCCATGCTCCGCGTGGGCATGCAGCCCGTGACGCTCTGCGTCACCTCCAAGGGCGGACGCAGAGCGCCGGGACAATCAGATCCGATTACAACGCCACCAGCTTCGCGTAGCCCATCATCAGCCACTTGCTGCCCTCGGCGAAGTTGACCTGCACGCGGGCCTGGGCGCCAGCGCCTTCGAAGTTGAGGATCACGCCTTCGCCGAATACGGCATGCTGCACGCGCTGGCCCAGGGTGAACTCGGTTTCCGGGATGCCGGTACCGGTGAACAGGCTGCTGTTGTTGACCTTCTGCGTGCCGCCGA